>SESG01003383.1_pt1 | contig 32530 bp, 41 predicted proteins | sample 3171421 | NCBI WGS metagenome assembly SESG01 (sample SAMN10866946, study PRJNA518727) | freshwater metagenome | biome: subpolar coniferous forest; feature: holomictic lake; material: water; isolation source: holomictic Lake 227, 6 m and 8 m depth | place: Canada: near Kenora, Ontario | collected...
TTCTTGTTGAATATCTAAACAAATTACTTGCAGTTCCAAAACTGGCTGATGGACTATTGAATCCGCCAACAGTGTCAAATGCTCCTGTGGGGTCTATTCTAAATACTTTATTAAGTTTTGCACCTGTTCCAGCAATATAAGAATATCCAGACTGATACAATAAATTAAAAACATTATTTCCAGAAGCATATAAATTTATATAATCTCCAACTTCTAATCCCGAAGAATATAATGTTCCATAGGGACTTACTTTAAATTTAGAAACTCCAGCGTTGTTTAAATAATTTATAGCATCAGTAACTCCTAATCCAGTAGAACCTGTGAAGTCTGAGATATATAATAATGCTGTTGCTGTTGATGTTCCGTTTGGTGGATTAATACTAACAGTTCCTCCACTATTTACGAATAAACCAAGAGTTTGGTTATTATCTTCTGTACCTCCAATTTTATTTAATGTAAATCTTGAAGCTGTGGATGAACCAATTATACTAACTGAATTGCCCATCATATAACCAGTTCCTGGAATACCTGCGTGTTTTTTAACAATATATCCTCCAGAAACAGTATCAACAATAATCGTTGCTCCTTTCCCATTACCAGTAACATTAGTTACATTATATTCTTGCCCAGCAACAAATCCTGAGCTAGACGTGGTTGTTGAACCAACATCTCCAGTTATCCCTCCAGTTGTTAATAAACTTCGAGTAAGTAATTGTATGTTCCCTCCAGAAAATCCAGTTGAAACTCCTGACTTTAATATTAAATTTCCACCAGCTTTATCTTGACTTCCAACCGATGCGCCTCCTGCACTTATGGTCAAACTATTTCCTGCTGTATTTGCATGAATTTCTCTTTCTTGAATCATTGAACTATTTAATTGTCCTTCTATTGTTGCGTTCTCAATAAATATTCCACTATTGAAAAAAGATAATATTGAAGTTGAGTTACCTCGATTCGTTACTGTCTGCAAAGTGTCTGCCTCAGTTACACTAACGCATTGAACTCCACCAGTAGTTGTATTTTGAACGACTTGTCCTGCTGGGCAGTTACCTGTTCCTGCTTTTGTGTCATATGTTGAGTTGTATGTACTTCCAGAATAAGTCTGATTATAAGCCCAAATTGCATATGATGCGTTGTAAGTCGAACCCGGATTTGTTGAATTATAATATCCTGAAGGATTTGTAATAGGGTAATACAAACTATCAGCCGAGGACTTATTCCAAGACGAATTACCCGAAGTAGAAATCAACGCATCGACTTCCGATTTGTTGTAAAAGCTCAGGCTCATTATATTTGAAGTCGTATTAACTGAAAGAATTAGAAGAGTGTCATTATATCTCTGATCAGTTTCTGCGAGCTTGTTGCTTATAGCATTCCAGAGAGTTGAATTCTCACTAATAAAAATGGGGTCAGTTTCACTGCCCAATGGAAGATTTGTTAACAAAGCGCCGTTACCTATAAAATAAGAAGCAGTTACATTCCCAGTTACATTTACATTATTTCCCACATCAACATTTCCAGAAGCGTCGATGTCCTGAACAAATAACTTCGTAATTCTTTGCACAAAGTCGCCAAGCCATCCAAAAAATCCAGTCTGCACAGTCGTTATATTTCCATCAAATATTTCTGACTGGTTTTTCAAAGAATAGTTTGTTAAATCGACGCTTGCCAAGCCAGAACTATCAGTTTGACATTCGACACTTCCATTTTCATAAATTAATCTTATTGAACTTCCCACAGGGCAGGAGTTTATCAGCGAAAAATTTATGTAAGAAACATTATTTATTAATCCAACTGAAGACTGAAAAGCAGTTCTATTATTTCCATCAAAATTAAGGTCTTGTTCATTCACTTGGTAGTCTTTCCAATAGGTATTACCATACTCCAGGGCTGGAGAAATCATAATATTCCAAGAACCATTTACAATTGCATCGGGGAATGTTTGATTATATATAAGATTGCCATCTTCTGCACTATCCCAGATAGTGATTGTTAAATTTCCAATATCAAGCAGTTGCCCGCCAGATTTTGTTCTTAAATCAGTTCCCTGATCAGAAATGAGCACTGCAGAAACTAAGCCGGAGGCAATTACAAAAGTGAAGAAGATAGTGATAATTAAACTACTCTTCAAATTATTTCTCATTTTTATCTCCCTCTTTTTTAAGCAGTTCAATCAATGCTTTATTTAACGACAAAGAACGAGGAACAGTCTCTTTCCACTTAGTCCAAACTTCTTCAGGAATTTCTAATAGAAATTTTTTTAGTTTTGCATCGCTTTTCATTTATTTTTACTTAGTAAAGGTTATCTTTAGTTAACATAACTAATCATTACTAAGTATTTAAATGTTTAGACAAGTCTACATATCAAATTACAAAAGATACTGAAGCTCAGCTCCAAGCACCACTACAAAACTAATTTCTCTCTAAGGACAAATAATGGTTATTAATTACCCAAAGAGTGAAGCAAGTCCTGCAGCAGATTCTGCTGGCTTCTCTTCTTCCTTCTTCTCTTCCTTTGCTGGTGCTGCTGCTCCTCCTGCTGGTGCAGCTGAAACCATGCTTGCATTTGCTAATTCAGTGGCTATATCCACTCCGTTCAATGCAGCAATAAGTGTCTTAACTTTTGCTTCATCTACCTGCGTTCCAGTTGCAGCAATAACTTTATTCAAGTTTGCTTCTGTAACCTGCTGGCCTAGCTTGTGCAATAACAAAGCGCCGTATATGTATTCCATTAGATGCCCTCCTTTGTACTTGTGTTAGTTTGATTCTTTACTACAAATGCTTCCAATGCCAATTCCTCTCTTCCAGCCTTGCCGATGAATAATTTGATTGTTTCCTTTGAAACATAATTCATCTTGACTGCAAAGCCAAGTGATTTTCCAATGGACTCTTTCAATTCTTCATAAACTGCCTTCTTATCAATCTTTATTCCAGTGTAAACTTTTTTTGCCTTTGAATCATAAGCTGCAACAGGTTCAAATCCAACTTTCATAGGTGTGATACCAAGTTTAGCCATAACTCCGGCAACATTTTCCTTTATTGGTTGTCCGGCTTTGACAATTGTTGCTCCAACTTTTATGGCTAACTTCCCACCTTCAACTCCTACTTTCAATCCAACGCCAGATAATTCTGAAATTGCTGGTCCTGGAAGTAAATCCGTTGGTCCAGGCTCAACACGAATATCTTCCGGAGCAATGTCACCAGCTCTGGCTCTAGTTGGGCTCTGATTGTCAGTAAGTAGTACTGAAAGCTCAAAGGCATCTATTTGTGAAAAGAATAATGCAACATCTGCTCCAACACTCTTTTCCAAATCTATAATCCCATCAAGCTTTGCAGCTTCTATGGCTCGCATGACAATAGATTTCTTTGCAACTCTTATCTCTGCTCTTCCTCTAAGTCTTTTCTTTATTTCATGGAACTGTGAGCTAGGTAATCCTCGTGTAGATGCAATAAGAAGAGTGTTACACTCTCTCATGTGCTGAGCCAATTCCTTAACCATCTCAGTCTTATACTTAGGAATTGCCTTATCTCTCGTTGTTTTCTTAACTTCTATCTTTTTCGTTTTTGCCATTACTCAACCTCCAACTTGATTGGTTTGCTCATGGTTAATTTTAGTAATACTGATCTAATGTTATCCTTCTTTACCGGTAGAGCAGCAACAATTCCAGAATAAATTGCCTGCAAGTTATCAGTGATCTCCTGATCTTTCATATTCTCCTTTCCAATGCTTATCTTTATACTTGCTTCCTTCAATTTTATCTTTACAGACTTGGAAATTTTATCCAACTCCTCATTAATCTTAGCATCATTTTCAACAGCAACTATACCCAGCTGTGGGCTTGGCATTTTTCCAGCAGGACCGAATACCTTACCAAATGCTGTAGCAACTGACGGCATCAGAGGTGCAACGGCAATAAAGAAGTCATAATTTTTAACAAGATGTTTGAGCTCATCCTTTTCCTTGAACTTTGCAAATTCAGGAGGAGTTATTGTATCAACAAGTTCGCTCTTTTTTGTGAAAAATGCACAGACTTTCTTTGCCTTAAAAACATGTGGAATTTTAATAATTGCATTGATATTATCTTTTCTTAAATCAAGTCCTTTGAGATTAACAATCAAGTCTATGCTCTGACTAAACTTTCTTTTTTCAAGTTTTCTCAATTCTGCTAATGCTTCCTGTACTTTCATGTTGTTATCTCCTACGTTATGTCCTGGGCGCATAGAATCTATCGCTCAAGTACGTAGTTAACGATAATTGTTGATATTTTTCGGCTTTTTAAACCTTTTTGATTTTTAAAAAATCAAAAAACCTTGCTTTTCTGAACCTAACTTTTGCGAGCTTTTCCCAAAAGCTCTTTTAAAGGTTTCTAGGCAAGATTATAATTCAGCCAGCGAGCCATTTGGTGTGCCCATAAATCTTTCAAACCTTAATTTATTACTATATGTCGCTTCATGCAGTTCTTCTATACTTCTCATATTTTTAACCTCGAAAGCATGAATCAATGCCGATTTTATTTTTGGCAAATAAGTGTGTAAACTTCCCTTGAAAGGAACTTGTTTCTCCCCGCCTTCAGGCATTCTAGAATAATTCCTTCTTGCTCCAACGCCTGCACGTTCAGAACCCATTCCCCAATAATCTTTAACAGGATCTCCATACTTATTAAATTTAATTTCACCAGGACCTTCTTCAGTGGCAGCAAGCATGTTTCCCAGCATGCATGCATGAGCTCCCAAACTAAGAGCTTTGAATATGGATCCAGTCCAAGCCAATGAACCATCAGCAATCGTTTTCAAACTACTACCTCTCAATGCTTTAGCACAATCATAAACTCCAGTTGCCGCTGCCCTGGAAGCACCAATTACTTTTTCAGTGAGGCAGCTTGAACCAGGGCCCTGTCCGTTTCTATAGGCATCTACTCCTCCCAATCCAGCCAAAAACGCGGCAGCCTCTTTGGTTGATATGTTTCCACCAATCAAAAGTTTTTCAGGATATTTCTTTACAATATATTTTAACATCGCTTCCTCATGCTTGTCGTATCCTTGAGAGACATCAACGACTACACCATCAGCTCCTGCAGCAAATCCTCTTTCTAATCTTTCATAGGATTCGTTTGGCCTGGTATTTACTGCGAATAGAACTCTTAGTCTATTATTGCTGTCTAAAGTTGCTAGAGGATATCTCTCTCTTTTTTCTATGTCTGATCTCGTTACCAAATAAACAAGATTTCCAGAGTTATTTACAATTGGCAGAGCATTAAGACGTTGATTCCAAATTATATCGACTGCCTGCTCGAGGTTCACAGGTTCTGTGGCAACTTTCAATTCTCTCAGAGGCAGCATTCTTTCACTAACTTTAGATTCAACTCTAGAACCTCTAAAATAATCTTGTCTTCTCAATAATCCCAGTAATTTACCATTACTTTTGCCATTTTCAGTTACTGGAAAGTTTGTGATGGACATTCCCTGCTCAAGATATCCTTCGGCCAAAGCAAGAACCTGAGCAATATTCATTTCTGGAGAAACAGTTATCGGTTTTTCAATAAATCCACTTTGATATCTCTTTACCCTATCAATTTCTGCAATCTGCGCGTCTATATCTTGTTCATTATTTGATTTCTTATGATTATAATGGATTACGGCGATTCCTCCATGAAGAGCCAACACAATTGCCACCCTTGCATTGACGACGCTGTCCATGGGAGATCCAATAATTGGCAAATACAAAATGACCCCCTTTCCCAGGTCAGTTTTAAGGAAAATATCCTCATTATTTATTTCCGTCTTAAATGTATCAAGTGTAGTAAAATTATCATAGCCATAACCCTCTCCTCTCCTAAAAAATTCCTCTGCAGATAGACCCGATAGCTCTGAGCGTTCCATAATTATATACTCTACTTAAGTTTTTAAGCATTATTGTTTGTCGCCAAATATTTTTTTTGCTAAAATTTAGTCTAAAAAACACATATTTTTCATCACCGAAAAGCTTATATAGTGTATAACATACAATAAGTATGTGTAAGAGGGACACAAAGCCTTTCCAACAAGGAAAGAGCTTCCCTCTACCATACTCACATGGAAAGCGAAGAAAAAACAAACGGAATGAACAGGACGATGTTAACTGACATGTATCAGCTGACAATGAATGCGGCCTACTTCGATAATCATAAGAATGATCAAGCTACCTTTGACCTGTTCGTAAGAAAGCTTCCAAAGGACTGGGGATTTTTTGTGGCTGCAGGAATTGAAGATGCAGTGGATTATGCTAGTTCTGTTAGATTTACTGAGTCTGACATCGCATACCTCGGGAGGCAGGGATTATTCAATCCTGCCTTCCTTAATTTCTTGAAGAACTTCAAGTTCACTGGAAATATAGAAGCAGTACCTGAAGGAACACCCGTAACTCCCAACACTCCACTAATGAGAGTAACTGGTCCTAGAATGGAAGCTCAACTTCTAGAAACAGTTCTTCTAAATACTATAAATTTTCAGACCCTAGTCGCTTCAAAGGCTGCTCGTGTTGTCCGAGCAGCTGGAGAGGCAAAGGTAGTTGACTTTGGATTAAGAAGGGCTCAAGAAATGGATGCATCAATGAAAGGTGCAAGAGCAGCATACATGGCTGGAGCAGTTGCCACAAGCAATGTTCTTGCAGGAAAGGAATATGGGATACCTGTTACTGGCACACAAGCCCACAGTTTTGTTATGAGTTTCCCAAATGAATTGGACGCATTCCGTGCATACGTAAAAACATTTCCTAATAACACTACTCTTCTAATAGATACCTATGACACTCTGCAAGGCGCAAGAAATGCTGCTACAGTCGGCCTGGAGTTGAAGGCAAAAGGCAACAGGCTTGGAGCAGTAAGATTAGATTCGGGTGATCTTGCTGAACTATCAAAGCAAGTCAGGCAAGTCTTAGATGATGCTGGCTTGGAAGACACCAAAATATTTGCAAGCAACGATTTGAATGAATACAAAATAGCCGAGCTAAGAGAAAGAGGAGCAAGAATAGATGGCTACGGTGTAGGCACTGAAATGATAACTGCAAAACCTACTGCTGCCATACCTGGAGTTTACAAACTCGTCGCGGACGAAGCTGGAGCAAAGATAAAACTATCACCTGGAAAAACAAGCTTCCCAGGATTGAAACAAGTTTTCAGACAGATGGGCAATGACGGAAAATACGAACGCGATGTTCTAGCCCTAGAAAGTGAACAAGTTCCAGGAAACGCATTGCTAGTGCCCTATGTTAGAAATGGTCAGCGCGTAGCAGCAAGAAAAGATTTATTCGAAGTACGAAGATACTGCCTTGAACAGGTTGCCCTGCTTCCCGATCACGCAAAGCGTCTTGTAGCAAATCCATACGAAATGCAAACCTCGCAAGGCCTCGATGCTTTGGTAAAAGAAGCAACTGCAAGAGTTGCAGGAGGACGAGCATGAGAATATTCTTTGACGTTGACACTCAGAATGATTTCATGAATCCAAAGGGAGAATTGTATGTTCCAGAAGCTGAAACTCTAAAGCCTGTTTTGAAATTGTTAGCAAAATATGCGGCAAGGAACGTAATACCCCAATTCGGAAGCGTTGATAGGCATTTCGGAACACCAGAGTACAAGGCAAGAGAAGGAGAGCTGGCAAAATGGGGTGGGCCATTCCCAGATCACTGTATGTCTGGAAGCTATGGTCAGAAAAAAATACTCGAAACAAATCCCGTTTGCAACTTCAACAGAAAAAATTGTTTCATAGAAAACAGCGTAACACCTCTGGATGAAAAGGATGCACCATTAGACTGGACGCATTGCAGGGGCGTATATTTTGAGAAGCAAAATTATGATGTGTTCACAAATCCAATGGCTGATCGTTTCCTTAGGGGAAATAGAATACAAGAAGCCGTAGTTTACGGAGTAGCCACAGACTTCTGCGTAAAAGCAGCAGTTCTTGGAATGCAGCAACGCGGAATACAGACATATGTAGTAGAAGATGCAATAAAAGGAGTTTTCCCAGAAAGCACAAAAACAGCATTGGAAGAAATGGCTGCAGCTGGAGCTAAGTTCGTAATGGCAAAACAAGTTTTGGAGGGAAGAATATAATGGTAGTCACACTGCAGCAAGTTCTAGAATTGGAAAGAGAAAGAAATGAGCAAGCAGCTCACAATCTGGAAAGAAAGATAGATTTAGTTCTAAAAAATGGTGGAAACAAATTGGAATGCTATGAACCAGCTGGCGTCAGAAATTTCATAAAAAAGTGGTATAAGGCCGCCGGTTGGAAAGTTACATATGGTGAGGAGGGAATTGGAGAAAGTTGTCTCAGATTCAAACCATACGGGAGGCAACAAGATGGCAGGTAGAATATTCCCAACATTCTTGGAATACATGCTGCACAAATCAGAAGAAAACTTTGGCCCATTTGTTGCCACAGACTGTTTGATAGAATATCCTGGAGATAATCCTCTCGGATTAGTATTAATAGAAAGAAAAGACGGACCACCCGGACTTGCAGTTCCGGGAGGAATGGGTGAAAGAATGACTCTAGCCGAGAATGCAGTGAAAGAAGCGTTTGAAGAAACCGGATTAGAGTTTAAGATAACAGATAATCCAGACAAACCTTTCTTAGTTTTATCAAATCCTAAACAGGACAAGAGGGCCTTCATAATCTCTGTAGCCTATCGTGGTCGCGGATATGGAGAAATAGCACCAATGAAACATGAAGATGCAAAATCTGCGCGACTTTACACCTTCGCCGAATTAGAAGGATTCGTCAAAGTCAGAGAAGCCTGGGCATTTCAACATCACAGAAGAATGGTTGCAGAATATTTGGAGGTAAGACGAAGATGAATGAAACTGCAAGACAAGTTAGAGAGAATCTAGAGAAGACGGCTGAAGAATTCGAAAGAGTAAAATCAGAGTTAGAAAGACTAGAGAAAACCTGCCGACATAAGTATGGTTCAGTAGTCTATGATCCAGTTCACACAGATGCCTACACCATACCCGGAGATGCTCCAGGAACAATGGGTGTAGACAGAAGAGGACCTTGCTACGTTCCATCAAAAACAGAAAAAAGATGGAAACGTGAATGCACGCTCTGCGGATTAGTTGAATACACAACAAGAGTACGAGAAAAAGTTGAAGAACTTCCAGACTGGCCTAATGAAAATGGGAGGTTTAGAAGATGAAAAGAAAAAACAATAGCATATTGAAGAAAGTAAAGAATTACTTCAAAGATTGGAATTTGTATGAAAAAATATGGCTTCTTGCATTTTTTGCAGTTAACATATATTTGTTTTTCGCCTGGCATGACACTCTTGTAGGATTGACTGCATCACTAACTGGAATGCTCTGCGTAGTTCTAACTGCAAAGGGAAAGATAAGCAGCTTCTACTACGGGCTTGTTAACATATTCACCTATTCATATGTAGCATACGGAAGTGCATACTATGGTGACGTAATGCTGAACATGCTTTACTTCCTTCCAATGACCTTCGTGGGAATATATTACTGGAAGAAGAATACTGTCCAGAAGAAAAAGAAGGAAAAACTTCTCGTGAAGCATCTTGCATGGAAAGAAAAGTTCGTCTGGTTTGCAGGCTCTCTAGCCGTAGTTTTCCTATACGGATTATTCCTCAAGTGGTTAAATGGAACTCTTCCATTTGTGGATTCGGTAACAACCGTATTCTCCATAGTGGCAACAATACTCCTTACGAAGAGAATGACTGATCAATGGTTCTACTGGATACTAGTGGACGTATGGTCAATAGTAATGTGGTTGTACATATTCATGAGAGATGGAAATGAAGTAAGCATGCTAGTCATGTGGACTGCATTCCTAGTAAATGCAGTATATGGATACTACAACTGGAGAAAGATGGAGGCAAGAAGAAAATGACTGAAGAAAAGAAAGTCGGATTCTTCGGAGGAAAGTTCCTACCTTTGCATCAGGGACACATATACTCCATATTAGAGGCATCAAATGCCTCTGACGAATTGTATGTAATCCTATCTTCTTCAAAGAATAGGGATCGCGAACTTTGCAAGAGAGATGGAATAAAATATATTCCTGCCGAAGTCAGACTTTCATGGCTAGGTGCAGCACTCCACGACCTGGAAAACATAAAGATACTTCACATAGAAGATGACCTATGGGACAGCAATTATGATTGGGAGCAGGGCTCAAATCAGATTAAAGCAGCAATAGGCAAACCAATCGATCTTGTTTTCAGCTCAGAACCAAGTTATGGAAAGCATTTTGTAAAATATTATCCAAATGCGAAGCATGTCATAGTAGATGATAAGAGAAAGACTGTTCAAATATCTGCTACGGAGTTGAGAAGAAACTTATATAACAACTGGGACAAGCTTCCAACATTTGTACGTGGATACTTTACAAAGAAAGTTGCTCTAGTGGGAACAGAAAGCTGTGGAAAAACAACTTTAACAAAAAAGCTTGCCAAGTTTTTCAACACAAACAGAGTTTTGGAAGTTGGTAGAGAGTACTGTGAAAAATTCACAAACCAACTTACTCCAGAGATGTTCGATCACATTGCCATGGAACACTACCTGGCACAGGTAAACGCTCTGGAAGATAGCAATAAGGTTCTTTTTGTAGACAGCGATGCAGTTGTTACACAATTCTATCTTGATATGTATTTTCCAGGAAGAAAGTCAGAGCTAGTGGAACAAGTTGCCAAACTACAGGATTATGATCTAGTTCTCTACCTAGAACCTGACGTTAAATGGGTTGACGATGGTCTAAGATCTTCTGGAGAGTCAGAGATAAGAAGAAAGAACAACGAAAGATTAAAGCAAATGTACATGGACAGAGGCATAAAATTTGTATCTCTATCTGGAAATTACACGGAACGGTTCAACAGGGCCCGAGAACTAGTTTCAAATTTGTTCAAAGGCAAAAGTCTGGAGGCAAGAGCACAATGAAAGAATTCGGCACCGTCGGAATAATTGGAAGATTTAAGCCATTCCATCTCGGAGGAGCAGCAATGCTAGAGAATGCTTGTAAAAAATCTGAAAAAGTTTTGATAGGGATAGGAAGCTGCAACAGATACAATCTTAGAAATCCCTTCACGGCCTATGAAACTCGAGAAATGATAAATGCATTTCTAGCTCCAAGGTTCAACAATTATGAATTTGTAAATGTGCCAGATTACGGACATCTACCACAATATGAGAATGGGAAGAAGTGGAAGGAAATGGTATTGAAGAAATTCAAAGAAGCAGACGTATTCCTATGCGGGAATCCATATGTGATAAATCTTCTCGAAGACAAAATGCATGTCGTACACCCAGCTTCAATAATTCCGAGAAAAGATTGGGTTCGTGTAAATGCAACCCAAGTACGTTACGGAATGGCTCTAAATGGAAAATGGCAAGATCTTGTTCCAAAAGAAGTTGCAAAATATATTGAAGAAAGGAGACTAGACAAAAGATTCAGAGAAAGATTTGGTCCAGAGACGTTGCAGCAGATTGCCAATGCATCTGAAGATTTGTTAAATAGAGATCTGAGTTCAAAGATGGAAAAATATCTGGTGGGAGGAGTAAAATGACCACTCTCGGTAATTACAAAATATTGAAACAAATCGGAGAAGGAGGATTTGGTCGAGTATACCAAGCAGAGCACATCATACTTGGAGCAAGAGCATGTATAAAACAAAACAAGGAAGCTTCGAAACTTGCAGTAGGTTTGCTAGAGCATGAAGCAAAGCTACTCTGGGAATTATACGAATACCATTCAATACCTGGAATAAAAGATTTCATAAAAATAAATGATGAAAGCGCATTTCTAGTCACATCCTACATAGATGGGCGCACACTGGAAGAAATAGTTTCAAAGAAAGGAGCAATACATCCTGAAGATTCATGTTGGATAACTGAACGTTTGCTAGGAGCATTATACTACATACATAGTAATGGAGTAGTACACAGCGATGTTAAGCCAGAAAATCTTTTTGTCGAACCTAAGAAGAGAGACATCAAACTAATTGATTTCGGTCTAGCAACCTATAAACCAACAAGTGTAACAAAGCCTGCAGGATACACTCCAAAATATGCTGCTCCAGAATTAATGGCTGGAAACACTCCAATACCAGAATCAGATATATACGGTGCGGGAATAATCATGCTTCGCGCACTGGGTGGCGACGTTGCTAAAAAGAGTTTCAGACCGGACACTCCAAAGGAAATAGTAGAATTTTGTCAAAGTTTGCTCAGATATAATTTCAGAGAACGCCCAACCTGGGAGAAGGATAATCCACTAACAACACTTTCAGATATAAGAGAAAAAGTTTTCGGAAGACGACACATAGATGATGCTGCGCTTAAAGAGTTGAAAGGAGGCGCAAAATAAAATGGGAATGGAAAAAAGTCTTAAGCTCGGAAATGAGTTAGTAGAACAAGTTTGGCAAAAGATGAATCCAAACGAACTGCCAAGATTGAGGCAAGGTCCAAGGGAGAGAGTGGTCGTTATCGATGGAAGCTATGACCACATAGAAAAGATTCTCGATGAGGCCAAAGTACCTTACACAAAACTAAATAAGTTTCCCAACAAAGAAGATCTTTCTCAAGGTGGGAGATATTTCAATTCAAAAGTAATATTTGCGAATTGTGATGCTAGTTACCATCAAGGTTTGGGAGCCAAGAATGTTACATCTGAAAACAGATCGGCATTAAGGCACTTCATAGAAAATGGAGGCAGAATGGTAACAACAGATTGGGCTCAGACAGTTGTGAGATATCTTTTCGGAGCCATACAGGCAAAGGAAGGTGTAACTGCAGATGAAGTAGTGAAAGTAAAATTCACTTCAAGCCTAGCAGCAAAGATATCTGGCATAACCTATGGTAACGCAAAACCTAATTGGTGGCTAGAAAGCTCATCAGATATAATCAGATTTGATAAAGAATCGCCCATAATCAGTCTTGTCGAAAGTGAGGAGCTTGAAAAGAAATACGGATCGAAATACATTGCAGTAGGGCTTCCCCACGAGAATGGAGAAGTGTTTCACTTCGTAAGTCATCTCATAGCTCAGAGATTGAAGAATTATAGCAAGGGAGATAGGGAATGTCTGAGAACTTTCCTAGACTTAACTGGAACATCCATGAAAGATTGTGATGGTTCAAAACTTACCTTCGGAGAAATTGAGACAACATACACTTTGATGTACACTGTCCTAGAATTATGTAGGGATGGAAACATACTTAAAAAATTGAAAGGGGGTGTAAGCTAAAATGTATGGATGGGGTGGAAGCACAGCTGGATGGAAAGGTAAAAGCGCGTACGACTTCGGCTCAGCCAGAGCAGGTTATGATAAACTAGCTTCGGTTGCGCCGCCAAGAGAATACTCTGCAAAAGCAGTTGCAGATATGAAACTCGTAGATCCTAGAGGTAAAACAATCTCTAGCGATAGCGAAAATCCAATTATTGTTGCCGTAGACGTAACAGGTTCCATGGCGGCCTGGCCAAGAGAAATCTTTGACAGATTGCCATTGCTCTACCAGACACTAGCCAAATATAGACCAAATGCAGAATTTTGTTTTGCAGCAATAGGGGACGCATCAGGCGATAGATTCCCTCTGCAGGTCAATGATTTTGCAAAAGGTTTGGATTTGGAAGCAAAGGTAAAAGCACTTGGTTGCGAAGGACGCGGAGGCGGAGGAATAAGCGAAAGCTACGAGCTATTCGGATACTTCATGAACAAGCACTGTAATACTCCAAAGGCAACTTCTCCTTTCCTAATTATGATGGGAGATGAGAAGTTCTATGACCGAGTAAATCCCGGTCAGGTAAAGCATTACATTGGAGATAAATTAGAGGAGGAAGTCAAATCTGCAACGGTTTGGAAGGAATTAATGCAGAAGTTTAACGTATACTTCTTGCAAAAGCCATATGGTTCAGATTATGACGAAGGAACAACTCGTGAAGTAAAGGAAAATTGGGAAGGTGCTCTCGGAAGACAGAGAGTTATAGATATTCCAAATATGGAACGGGCAGTTGATGTTGCCATGGGTTTAATCGCAAAGTCCTGGGGAGAATATGATGACTTTGGAAAGTCAGTCAAAGCAAGACATAGCGGAAAAACATTGGCAGGCATCGATAAATCCTTGAGACACGTGCCAAGTTCGCCAGCGATGACTTCAGTCATGCCAAAAGCAGGATCAAAGTTAACGAAACCGCTAGCATAACTAGCCAAAAATAATTTTTTATTTTTATTTTTTATTTTTCAGACAAAAAACAAGAAACACAGGAGAAAAAAAAATGGAAAAAAACACAGAAACAAGAGAAAAGGTCATAGTCACACTAGGACCCTACGCTCCACATCTTAATGATGTGTTGAAGCATCCAATCGTAGAAGGCATAAGATTAAACACAATTATGCCTCTGAAAGAAACTCAGGAAGATTTACTCAAAAGATTGAACAAGGCTTGCATCGCCGAAAAGAAAGATCTTTGGATAGATTTGAAAGGACGCCAATTAAGAGTTGCAAGTTTTGGAGTTCCTCCATTCACAGAAGTAAAATTAAGTCATAAAATCGACGTATACACCCCATGCAAAGCTTATTTTGGAAATAGACACGAACCAGTAAATCTTCTAGAGGTAGATGGAGATAGATTAATCTTCCAAGCCGGGCCAAGAAGAGTCATTGGTCCAGGAGAGTCTGTAACAATTCCGCACCCAACCTTAAGAATACAAGGCTATCTTACTGACACAGACCTAAAATATGTTGAAGCTGCAAAGAAAGTTGGCTTGCACAAATACATGCTGTCTTTCGTAGAATCACAAAAAGATATTGCTGACCTCCTTTCACTAGACAAGGATGCTCAAATCCTGGCAAAGATAGAATCTCAAAAAGGCATAGATTTTGTCAAGAGAGATTACATAAAAGAAAAGAATACTGGCCTAATGGCTGCCCGTGGAGATTTGTACATGGAATTAGATTGGCCACACACCATACTTGGTGCTCTAGAAGAGATTCTAATGAAAGACCCTAAAGCAGTTGTAGCTTCCAGGATTCTAGATTCGCTAGCTGAAAAGCCAGAACCTGAATGTGCAGACATGTCTGACGTAGATAATTTAATCAGAATGGGTTACAATAGGATGATGCTGGGGGATGAGCTATGCCTTGAAAAAAGACCCGTCATTTCAGCATTAAATGTAATCCAAGAGATAGCCCTACAGGCAAAACACTATAGAATGGAAAAGGAGGACCGTGGAAGGCGCGAGCACGGGGTGTTCGGATGAAAACAATTAAATATGCAAACACTACTGGAGGATTATAATGGCTGAAAGATTGATAAAGCTAGCGCGAATGAATCCTGAAAAGGTAGCAGATGAAATAGGAGATTTTATTGTAAACCAAGTCGTTGGCATAAATTACACCGGAGGAGTAATAGGCCTATCTGGCGGAGTTGATTCAACCGCAACAGCAGCACTAGCGAAGAAGGCATTTGATAGATATAATCTCTTCCATCCTTCTAATAAACTTGAATTAGTAGGATACATGCTTCCTTCAAATACAAATGCTGCAGCAGATACGAGCGATGGGCAGAAGGTTGCCGAACGTCTAGGAATAAGATATGAAGTAAGAAGCATTGAAGACGTCGTCCAAGCATACGCTTCAACAAACCCAGATACTTTAGCATCAAAGTTCCACAAGGGAAATATAATGTCTGAAATAAGGGCTACAGTACTTCATGGAAAGGCAGCAACTGAAAGAAAACTTCTCCTCGGAACGGGAAATCGAGATGAGGATTTCGGAGTAGGTTATTATACTATGTTTGGGGACGGCGCCGTGCATTTAAGCCCAATAGGAAATCTTCCAAAGAGGTTAGTCCGAGACATGGCGCGATATCTGGGATTCAATGATCTGGCCGATAGAGTCCCAACTGCAGGACTTGAGCCAGGACAAACAGACTTCAAAGATTTAGGATATGAGTATGAACTTGTTGAACTGGTATCGGAAGGAATAAAACAGAAATTCTCACTAGATGAAATAGTGGCAAGTGAACAAGTTCTTTCACTCGCAGAAGAACAAATGCATAAGTACGAATCAAAATTCGGTAAAAAGAAATTTACCAAGCCAGAAGAGGCAATATTAGACATTTTCAGGAGGAATAAGATTGCTGAGGCAAAGGCTGAGATAATCAGCCCTCCAATAGCCCCAGTCACTCTGATGTACGACTAAAATGAGCACACTAATCAAATCTGAATGCGCAATAATCGGAGGAGGCCTAGCTGGATGCGCCGCCGCCCTAGAATTGGCCGAAGCAGGAAAGAAAGTTGAATTATTCGTAAAAGAAGATCTTCTCGAGAATTGTAACAGTTATCTTCTTGCTGGTGGACTGACTGCCGTGTCTCCAAACACCGATGATGCCTATGAATTGCATGTAAAAGAGACCCTTGCTGCCGGAAAAGAATTGAATGATCTAAAGATAGTAGAATTTTGTTCAAAACATTTTTACCCAGATGTAATTGAATGGCTCATTGGCAAGGGCGTGCACTTCGACAAAATAAATGGAAAATTTGATTTGCATAGAGAGGGAGGGCATTCAAAGAATAGAATCTTCCATGTTCAGGACACAACTGGAAAGAGTATGATGGAAGTTCTTGCCCATGCTGTCAGGACAAACAAAAATATCAATGTTCATGAAAATCATATGGTCATTGATTTGATTACCACGAGGAAACTAGGAATTCAAGGACGGGAAGAGTGTCTAGGATTTTATGTCTATGATATTACAAATGATATCGTCAAAACAGTTTCATGCAATGCAACATTCGTAGCCACCGGAGGTCTTGGAAAAATATTTTTATACACTTCAAACAGCGACATTGCAACAGGAGATGGATTTGCAATGTGCTATCGCGCAGGCATATCTCTTGCAAACATGGAATTCATTCAATTCCATCCAACCGTTTTCTATGATTCCAGTGCAGAAGCTGAGCACGAGCGACGTTTCCTTCTAACAGAAGCGCTTAGAGGTGCAGGAGCAATCCTCAAGTTAACAAAGGATTCCAAAGAAGATTTTGTTCTCAAACATCATCCTCTTGGTTCAAAGGCGACAAGAGATGTCGTATCTAGAGCAGAAGACGTAGAAATGAGGGCTGGCGGACTTTTACATGTCTGGCTTGATTGCACTAAAATAGATTCCAAGCGTCTCAAAGAAGATTTCAAAAATACTTATGATTTCTGTCTAAAGAAAGGCTACGACTTGACTCGGGATTCCGTCCCAGTCGTTTACGCAGAACATTATTCCAACGGTGGGGTAATGGTAGATGAAAATAGCGAAACATCAATAAATGGATGCTATGCAATTGGAGAAGTTTCACACACCGGATTGCATGGCGCAACAAGACTTGCAAGCAATTCTGGTCCAGAATGTATTCTATTCGGTAGAGTTGCCGCACAGCATTTCATTAAACAGAACAAAAAGAAAACAATTGTTGATTTACCACTTTGGAAAACTGGAAAAGCAACAGAAATGAGAGACCAGGTAACAATAGGTTATTACTGGGAGACAATTAGAAGAACAATGAATGCTCTCTGTGGCATGTCCAGAAAAGGAGAACGTTTGCAGGCAGCCCTAGATTTAATCGAATCCATGAGGAAAGGGATAAATCAATTTTACTGGGATTATCACATAAGCAAAAACTTCCTTGAGGTAAGAAATGTTGCCGATGTTGCCAAAATAGTTGTTGCAAGCGCACTGGAAAGAAAAGAAACGCGTGCATGCCATTGCCGAGAGGACTTTCCAGATACATTACCGGCGTATAATAAATTGACAATAATCAGGAGAGATCAAAATGCATAAATCAATGAAAGAAAGATATAGAGCAACTCTTATTGGCTCAGCCATCGGAGATACTCTAGGAATGCCAGTAGAAGGTTGGAAAAGGGAACAGATTGCAAAATATGTTCCTGGAGGAATAAGGGAACCAATAGAACCCGTCATTTTGCGCGATGCCTCTGACAAATTAATTGAATCCGATGAGTTCGGCAAACTAAAATATTACACCATTGATTTGAAAAAAGGATTCTGGACTGATGATACAATTTTGACAACGGCATTGGCAGAATCAATTGTCAGAGAAGGAGACATAGATTTAGATGATATCGCAAAAAGGCAGCTCAATGAATACATAATCCGTCTGCATGGTGATAAAGTAATTGGCGGATTCGGCAGAACAACAATGGAAGCATTCAATAGACTGCAATGTGGTATCTCACCGCTCGAATCAGGAGTTATTGGCGGACCTGGAAATGGACCAGCAATGAAAATGTCTCCTCTAGGATTATTTATGCACGCAACAGACAGCTACGAATCGGGCCTCTCAGATGCAGAAAGAATTGGAAAGATAACTCATCTTGATCCAAGATCAGTTGTCTCAGGAGTTTTGCAATCTCATGCAGTTTATTCTCTTCTAGAAGATGTTTCCAAAGAATCATTTCTCTTTTCATTAAAATCATTAGCCGAGAATTATGAAAAACCTTTGGCGGAAGAATTCAATCGCAGAGATGCAGGAGATTTAAAATCAAAAATTTTATGGATATATGAAAATAGGAATGCTTCAGATGAAGATGCTCTCAAATTTCTAAAGAATGATAGCCTGGTTATGCGCTCTCACCCATTCGCATTGTTCATGTTCCAGAAATATTGGCATACTCCACTAAATGGATTATTGAAGACAGTCAATGCGGGTGGTGACTGTGACACCACTGGAGCAATCTACGGAGCTTTGGCTGGAGCAAAGAATGGATTATTCTTCCCAGAATCCTGGTATGACTTGCTTCAGGATAATGAAAGAATAATGGCTGCAGCAGACGGTATTTATAATCTGGGCAAACATTTAAATCCCCAGTGGGAAGGAAAATAATATGGCAAATCCAATACCTCTAAGTCCAGAACAGATAATTGTTGCTACAAAGATGTCAAAACTAGAGTATGACATGCAAAGAATGGGATTAAGCAGAAGAGAGGTTATGACATTTTATAAAAAACAGTCAATGCCAGAATCAAGAATTCAAGGCATAATCGATTCACATAGCACTCAAAAGGCTAGCATAGGCATACTTAAGAAATTAATTCCAAAGGCAAAAATTATATCTAGAGAGGAAGTAAGTGAAAGGATTCTTCAAGGTAGACCTCTGGTCATCGCATTCGGAGGCGACAACCATTTTCAATATGTGGGCCACCATCTAGATGATGAATTAATTTTGGGAATAAATGCAGATACCGGTCGAAGTATCGGCGCGCTCTTATCGACTAACATGATTGGATTTGAGAAATATCTTCCAGATATACTTGCAGGCAATTATCAAGTAGAGCCTAGAACAAGGCTTCAAGCATCAATAGATGGCAAACTATTTTCCCCCCTAGTCATTTCAGAGGTAGCAATAGGTGAGCAGTCAAATTTCGACATGTCAAGACATATTTTATTTTACAAAGGTGAATCAGAAGAACAGAGAGGTTCTGGATTAATAGTAGCTACGGGTTCTGGTTCGGGAATGGCTGCATGGTACACGGGAGCAGCAGAATATGTTTTTCCAAAGGGTGACGAGTTTTCCAAATCAAGTCAAGAGTTTAGATTTGTTCTTAGAGAAAGGCATCTAGGTGGAAATTCACCATTAAAATATTGCCATGGAATCTGTAAGGGTAGTGACTCACTTAGGTTAACTTCACTTAGCGATTCGCAGGCAGTAATATCTATCGATTCATTAGCTCAGTACCATTTGAGAGAAGGAGCTTCAGTAGAACTAAAAATTGCACAAGGCAAACCACTGAACACACTAGTTATAAAATAAAGTCACTTGCCTTCTTTTCTAAGAATAAAATCTATCTTCTCAAGGAATCTCCAGGCTAGCAGGAGTTGAGCAAGATCCGTTGTTGATGCATATTCTCCCGTCGTAAAGGTTTCAGTTCCTCCACCAGTAAATTCAGATATTCTCTTGAAAAGTTCTTCGATAATCTCCGTGCTTATTGTTCCATCCATAGTTATGTTGCTAACTTCATATCCATAGTAATCTCCACCAGCAAAATCCAGAGAAAACTCTTTCTTTGACGTCTGCAGCAGTTTTCCAAGGTCAATTGATAGGTGTATGTGCCCCATGGGTATGTCCATTAATCTTTGTATGAGGCGAATAGAAATGGTGTCTGCATTTCCCGTTACGTCTAAGAACTTTGTTGGATGAATTTTAATTACAACTTCAGCATATATCTTCTCGAAATCAATATACTGCTTGTAATATGGCTCCCTAGCAATAATCTCCGGCATCACATCTTCCATTCTATGTCCTCTTTCCAGTACGTCTCGTTTAACTTTCCATTTTCTCTTGATACTTCTTTCAGGATCGACGAATACTTTAAAATCAATTATATCTCTCAACTCTTTAGTATAAAATGGCATCAATCCCTCAACAATTATAATTGGTTTTGACTCAAATTTCACCGGCTTGACAAACTTCCCAGTTGCATGATCATAAACAGGTTTATCAATCGTTTCTCCTTTCTTTAATTTTGCCAGGTGTTTATGCAAAAGTTCAAGATTATTTGCCTTTGGATCTAGCGCCTTTATTTTTGTCTTTTCTCTCTGCTCCCTATCCAGGGTATGATAATCATCCATGGAAAATGCACCAACCATATCTTCGCCGAATATGTGTCTAATTCCCTTGGCGAAGGTCGTCTTCCCAGAGCCACTATCTCCACAAACTCCAATTATGAACACTCTTTTTGACTTTAGAATACGTTCCGTAAAATTAGTCTTCTTTGCAACCATTTTAAATAAAACTCGAGAACGTTTTATATACCTTTCTGTGCACGTCGATAACTATTTAAATCAGAAAAAGCATTTTATGATATGCCAGTAAAAAAGCAGAAGAAAGCAGCAGTGAAAAAAGAGACAACCAAGAAAGAAGATTATAGTGCTTTAATAAAAACGCTAAATCCTCATCAACTTGCATACTGCGGACTTGATTTGAAGGATCCAAAATGTGGCGAATACATGCTTTCCGTTTTTCATTTAGTTGCGAGTAAAAAGCACAACATTCTCCAAGCAGCCTGTGAGGTGGCAGCTGAATCTTCCACTGGGACGAATTTTGCAGTTCAAACCGAAACTCCATTTTCTAGAAAGATGAACGCTCTTGTTTACAAGTTAGATTTAAAGAACAATTTAGTTTGGATTGCCTATCCCTGTAGACTATTTGATAGACACGGAAACATTCAAAACATTTTAACCTATGTTGTTGGAAATGTATTGGGAATGAAGGAAATAAATGCGTTAAGGTTGCTCGATGTTTGGTTCCCTCCAGCGATGTTGGATCAGTATGATGGGCCAAGTTATACTCTGGACAATATGAGAAAATATCTCAATGTTTATGAACGGCCAATTCTAGGCACAATAATCAAACCAAAAATGGGACTTACTGCTTCAGAGTATGCAGAAGTGTGCTATGATTTCTGGTCAGGTGGAGGAGACTTCGTAAAGAATGACGAACCTCAAGCAGACCAGGACTTCTGTCCATATGATAAAATGGTTGTCTCAGTCAAAAAGGCAATGGATAAGGCAGTAAAAGAAACTGGAAAGAAAAAAGTTCACTCGTTCAATGTTTCCGCTGCTGACTTTGATTTAATGATTCAAAGATGTGAGATGATCAGAAAAGCAGGATTCGAACCAGGAAGCTACGCATTCCTAATTGATGGTATAACTGCCGGATGGATGGCTGTACAAACCCTGCGACGCAGATATCCCGACGTGTTCATACACTTCCACAGAGCAAGTCATGGTGCCTACACTCGTCCAGAAAATCCAATTGGATTTTCCGTTCTCGTCCTTTCCAAGTTTGCCAGACTGGCAGGAGCAAGCGGAATTCATACTGGAACTGCAGGAGTCGGCAAAATGCAAGGTTCTCCCGAAGAAGATGTTGTTGCAGCCCACAATATTCTTCATTTCAAAGACATGGGGCACTTTTTTGAACAAGAATGGGGAACAATTCAGGAATCAGATGTTGATGCAGTCAAATTAGTCAATTTAGATTTAGCAAAACACGTTATCCTAGAAGATGATTCTTGGCGTGGAATGAAAAAGTGTTGCCCGATAATATCCGGTGGATTGAATCCAACTCTCCTAAAGCCTTTCATTGATTTGATGGGAAACCTCGATTTCATTACAACCATGGGTGCAGGATGCCATGCACATCCAAAGGGTACAAAAGCTGGGGCCACAGCCCTCGTGCAAGCCTGTGAGGCATACAAAAAGAAGATTGACATACATGCCTATGCAAAGACCCACAAGGAACTGAAAGAAGCAATCGATTTCTTCGAAAAGCACGAAACAAAAGAAGTGAAGGAAGCCGAACAGGCAGAAAAAATATAATCATTATAAAATCGTCTAAAGCTTTAAATATCTTAATGTATATCTGACAATATGAAATTGAGTGATTACCCACAACCATCTGTAACTTTAGATATGGCAATATTTACCATTCAGGAAGGTGAACTGAAAGTGCTTCTCATAAAAAGAAATCATCCTCCTTTCAAGGATACCTGGGCAATTCCCGGGGGATTCGTAAAAATGGACGAATCCTTGGAAAATGGAGCAAAGAGGGAATTGCAGGAAGAAACAGGAGTCAAAGCAGTTTATCTAGAACAATTATACACTTTTGGAGAACCAAACCGAGATCCACGTGGAAGGGTAATAACCGTTGCCTACATGGCTCTAATCAATTCAGAAAATATCACTCTAAAAGCAGCTACGGATGCATCAGAAGCAGAATGGTTTCCCGTTGCCAAGATTCCAAAGCTTGCATTCGATCATAAGGACATTCTAGCCTACGCTCTAAAAAGATTAAGATGGAAATTTGAATATACTGCAGTCGCATTTTCACTTCTTCCAGAAAAGTTTACCATGAGCCAACTTCAGAGATTATATGAAATTGTATTTGCCAAGCAGTTTGATAAAAGAAATTTCAGCAAGAAAATTCTTTCTCTAGACATTCTAAATGAAGAAGAGGTCAAGAAAGATGTTTCACATAGACCTCCACAACTATATTCTCTAAAGGCAAAGCCAAACGAAATTATAGAAATTATTAAGATCTAATTTTATCCGCCAATCTTACTAATTAGTTTTATCACGTCTGAAATGATAAATCCAATTGCACCAATGGCTAGAATTCCAAGTGCTGAAACTTTTGCAATCGTCTTAAACTCTTCAGCCGTAGGTTTTCTTAGAACTTGCCATACTCTCCTTGATTGTAAAAAGAATGACTGCAGTTTCTGTCCAACGCCCGGGTTTGTTTGTTCTGCCATACATTCTATAGTAAATTTGAGTTTTTAAAACTAATCGTCTCCGCCTTCGAAGAAATCTATACCTAATTCTTCACCCAATTCGTATTGCTGTTTTCCACTTAATTCCGTGGAAGCTCCAAGAATTTGAGAACTCTTCACGCCAGTGGCAATGATAAGAACTCGCATTGTTTTCTCCATGTCTGGAGATATCTGCGCTCCAGAAATTATTTTTGCCGTCTGTGATGCCTTGCTTCCAATAACTTCCATAACATTTCTATACTCGTCCAAGGACATATCATTGCCACCAATAATATTTACCAGCACACCAGTTGCATTGGTAATATCAACATCAAGAAGAGGGTTGTTTATCGCCTTTTCAACGGCATCTTTGGCTCTGTCATTTGCCAAATCAGATTCTCCTATGCCTATAAGTGAGACTCCACCATTGCACATTACTGCGCGAACGTCTGCAAAATCAAGATTTACAAGTCCTGCCTTGGTGATGAGTTCAGTAATTCCTTTAACAGAATTTGTAAGAATTTCATCTGCAACCTTGAAGGCCGTATGAATTGGCAAGTCTGGTGCAATTTCAAGTAGCTTGTCATTAGGTATTACAATGAGTGTATCAGTAACAGAAATCATTCTTTCCAAACCATACTGTGCATTTTCAATTCTCTTTTGTCCTTCAACTGTAAATGGTAATGTCACAACACCAATCGTAAGAGCCCCAAGTTTCTTTGCAATCTCTGCAACAACCGGTGCACTTCCAGTTCCCGTCCCGCCTCCAAGTCCACAGGTAATGAAAACCATGTCTACTTCGCCGAGCTTCTTTTTTATCTCCAATTCAGATTCCTTTGCAGCCTGTTCTCCAATTTTAGGATTGCTACCTGCACCAAGTCCATGAGTCAATTCCCTACCGATTAAAATTTTATGATCTGCATTCGAGTAGAGCAGGTCCTGGGCGTCAGTATTAATTGCGATAATTTCACATCCCTTTATTCCAGTCTCTTTCATTCTGGAAACAGAATTTCCACCTCCACCTCCACATCCAACTACCTTTATTCTCGCCCCCTGTTTTTTCAGAATTTCCTCCAACTCCTTGTCAATATCAGAAGTTGGCTTGAACCCATCTTTTTCTATGAATATATCTGCCATAGGAGAAAATAAGCGTCAAGTGTTTATAAGTATTGTTGTTATAAATGAAAATATTATATTTTAGTTATGTCAAGGAACTTAACAAAAACTACACCTTAAAAGGTGTAGTCGTTCCTTGAGCATCCAAAGCATGAGTTCCTTTTCAAACCCCGGCTTAAAAGTCGTGGTGGTACATCATGCTTCTGATTTAGACAGATTTTCACTAACTTTTGTAACCGTTTTACTGATATCTTCTTTCTTCTCTTCTTTTATTTCAAAAACAATTTCCTTTCCAATAACTTCCTTTGCTTTTGCATTCATACTCTCAACAAATCCCTTCAAAACTTCCGGACCCTTGACAACTATCTTCTCTCCAACTTCAAATTCTGGCACGAATCTCATAAAGAATTTGAAAAATGATTCAGTTTTCTCTCTGTCGTCAGTAACTTTTCTGGTGATAGTAAATTTATATTCAACATCCTTTCCAGCTAGAGGATTGTTAAAGTCAGTCATTACTCTTCCTCCAGAGACGGCTATGACTCTGGCCAGTGAATTGTCAAATGTGAATGTCATTCCAGGTCTGGGATTAACCTTTCTATCACTAAAAACGTTCAATGGCAGAGTCCTAACCAATTCTCTCTTTCTTACTCCAAATGCTTCAGGGGCCTTTATACTCGCGCCATACTCCTTTCCAATTTCCTTTCCTTCCAAAGCCTTGTCCAGCCCAGGAATTATCATTCCCTGTCCAATGCAGACAATTGTTTTTTCAGCAGGAGACTGAGAATTCACTTTTTTCAAGTCTTCTTCTATGTTAGAATCGAACACTTCTCCATTCGCTATTCCCGTGAACTTTAGTTCAACAAATTCGTTTTTTTTAGCAATTTCCATGGATTCTGCTAATCAGTAAGTTTTATAAACGTTTCTTGTCACCAAGAATTATGGTTTTGAGATTAATCACAGCCCATGAATGCAAACTCGGCACTACAATTTTGATAGATGGTCAAGCTTGCACAGTAAGATCCAACGATATCAGCAAGACTGGAAAACACGGAGCTAGCAAATGCAGACTGGAAGCAATAGAAGTAATTACTGGAAAAAAGAAGATAGTTGCAGTCCCTGGAGACAGTAGATATGAAGTTCCAATGATTGAAAAACATAAGGCTCAGGTTCTCAGTGTTTCCGACACAACCGCTTCCGTAATGGACTTGGAAAGCTATGAAACTATCGATTTACCATTCCTGGAAGAACTTAAGGATCAACTTATTCCTGAAAAGCAGGTAGAGTACTGGGATATTGAAGGTCGAAAAATTATAATGAGGGCTCAATAATGGCAACAAAAATTCCAATAGCTCAAAAAAGAATGTTTGGAGACGTTTTCGTCTGCAAAGACTGCAATCATCGAATAAGAACGCAGGCAGTAAGAGTGATCGCCAAAAAAGTAAGATGTCCAAAGTGTGGACGTCATGCATTTAGGCCAGTTAAAAAGAAATAATTTGAAATGAGTTTCATACTGTACGATATAATATTTTTTGTACTATTTACCCTAATTGCAATAATATTTCTCTACACACATAAAAAAAATCTACAGCGCCAGGGAATTATGTATCTTTATAGAACTCAGATAGGTGTCAAATTTATAGATAAATTTACGACAAAATATAAGAAAGTCCTTTCCGCCATGCAGTATGTTGTAATAACTTCAGGCTATGTCCTAATGACTCTCGTGCTATGGCTTCTGGGAAGGCTTGCCTATGTTTACACAACCTCTCCAACTCTTGCCAGAGACCTGCGAGCCCCAGTTTTAATGCCCTTGATTCCCTATGTAGATCAAATTTTCAAAGTCGATTTCCTTCCTCCATTCTATTTCACATATTGGATTCTCATAATCGCAATCATTGCAATTCCACACGAATTTGCTCATGGAATTTTTGCCAGGTTCTATAAAATAAAAGTTCATTCCACAGGATTCGGATTCCTTGGGCCATTCCTTGCAGCCTTCGTTGAACCAGATGATAAACAAATGGAAAAGAAACCAAAGAAAGCTCAGCTTACCGTCCTTGCTTCAGGAACTTTTGCCAACGTCATCTTCGGAGTGCTTTCAGTCATTCTGCTTTTCATTTTCGTTGCGGCAGCATTTAGTCCAGCAGGAGTTTATTTCAATACATACACCTATTCTCCCATCGCTCTTTCAGAAATTGACAACATCGGTGCACTAAATCTCTCTTCTCCTCTGCTAACGGAAATAAAAGTTAACAACCAAACCTTCCTTAGTTATCCAAATTACATCTCAGAGTCCATGCAAAAAAATGTAACTCACATTTTTGCCTACGATGATGCTCCAGCCATAAGATCAGCCATGGGTGGCGCAATAGTCTTCGTGAACGGAGTATCAACACCTTCCTATGCCATATTAAATTCAACTCTGAGCAAGTATTCTCCAGGTGATAATATTCTTGTTAAAACAATAAGTAAGAATGGAACTGAAACAAATTATAACATCACTCTAGCAAGCAGAGAGGGAAGACCTCTTCTAGGAATAGGAATTGCCGAACAGCAAAAATCAAGATTAATGTCCTGGCTATACAATGTTGTAAAAGCAATAAAAGATCCAGCAATATATTATACTTCAAATATGGGCGAGTTTGGTGATTTTATCTATAATCTTCTATGGTGGTGCATAATGATTAACTTCTCCGTTGCTTTGTTCAATATGGTTCCAGTTGGATTGTTCGATGGAGGCAGATTCTTCTATCTCACTGTTCTAGGGATAACTAGAAACAAAAAGTTCGCAGAGAGAGCATTTGCATTCATGACATATCTATTCCTACTTCTTATCGTAGTCCTAATGGTGAAGTGGGCTTTTGCTATTTTTTAATTAAGATTACTAATTAAGTTAGAAATTCAACACCTTTTTGTGTAAATACTGCGATTTTTATTCCCACAGGAATTGCAAGAAGAGCAGAAACAAGAGCCATGTGCTCCTTACCGGTGCCCGAGGCAATGCTCAGTGCAACTTCGAACTCTCCAGATAGCTTGCTGTTCAACTTGCTCTTAATATCATCTCGCAATTGCATTAATGGCATGCTCGAATCTACGAAAACCTTTTCACATCTCTCCAATTCTGGAAAATCCACAACTGCCTTGTTTATCACAAGAACAATCCTGTCGGCTTCAATTCTATTTACAAGTCCAGATATTTGACCCCAACTTTCCCTATCCAATCCCACGAATGCAACTAATTCCATAACGAGAAATGAATAATTAGATTTATAATGATTGTTATTCTTTACTTGCTATGGTTAAAGAGATACCTCTAAGCGAGATTACCCTCCGCAGGTATGAAAAACCATATGATTCTTCAAAGCGTGAGTTGCTAAGAAAAGTATGTCTTAGCCTAGGACTTCTACAACCCGGCGATTCAAGAGATATTCTAGTCGATATTCTAGTCATTCTAGACGACGCAAGAAAAGAAAAAAAGCAACTCTCCTCATTTGAAATAAGAGACAAGGTTGAAGCATTCAGAAAGCAAAATTCTCTCGATGAAAAAGGGCTCGCAGAAAGTAACATTCGGAGGCAACTCAAGCGTCTTCGTGACCTTCTACTAGTCGACAAGCAAGGTAACCTCTATAGAATAAGTGAGTTTGCACCCCTCTCCGAGCTTTTCGAAAGCAAAATAGAAAAATTCCTCATTCCGCAGATTATAGAACGGGTTAAGGAATATCTTGCAAAGCTTGATCCTCAGGCATAACGATAATATTTATTAACCTCCAATTCTAAAACAGATTATGGTAAGTTTAACTGCTGAATTAGAAATGAGGGGATACTGGAATAAAAATCGCGAATCTCTTCTTGATGAATACACTAAGGGATATTTGGTAATTTCAATCTCTCCAATAAAGCACGAATATTTTGCAACTTTGCGAGAAGCCTACAAACAGCATCCAATTCTCAAAGATAATCGCCAGACATTTGGCATAACGCCTCTATTGGTTGACATTAAATTAGAAAGAACTGCAATGCGCTCTTCTTCCCATAAGGGAAAAGGTCTCGAATCTCGAACACAATAATCTTTATTAATTAGATTTTGTCCCATAATCTATGAAAAACACACGTCTTTCTGTGATTCTTGCAACATTAGCCCTACCAATTGCCGGGTGCCTAACTACCCAAGAGCGAACCATTCAAAATTGCCCAGACGTTACCTATTCTCATCCAATCTATGGGTGGATTACCCTAGAGGATATAGATCATGATAGAAAGGTTGATGCTGTGAGCCGTCCAGCCCTTGCCACGCAGGGTGAAAAGCACGTTCTTTTCATTCAAGAAGGATACGAATATAAGATTTCTGGTGATGTATCATTAAAAGATGGATTTACAAAATACATGACTCCAAAGATGAGAAATGATTTCTCACAGACATACCAGTTCCTAAAATCTGACAGTTTAGATATTCTAAAAGCAAGGCAAACAAAATAAAAATATGACCTCCAAAGAACTCAACATACCAGAACCGGGCTGGCCACTTCCGCTTGGATTTGAAAATGCTAGTGAAAAAGTAAAAGCAATCTACCGGAGTTGGCTCAGAGAAGAAGATAGATATCTTTCCGAATTCCATTCAGGATATTTGTCTCTCAGTTCTCTGAGTGATAAGCCAGAACAATTCGACCATCCAACATATATTCACATTGAAGATGAATACTCATTAAAGAGAATCCTTCCCAAAGCTGATTCTTCCCTAGCATTCATAGTTGAAAACAATGGAATAATTGTTAATCTAGATATTGCCCACACCCTTCATAAACAGAGAGAAGAATATCAAAAAAATCCAACGAAGAATTTTAGAAAAGAGTTTAAAGCCATGGGAAATATGGGTCTGGAAGACGTTGCCAATGGGAAATAAATAAATTTTTGCAAAAGCTAAAATTTATAAACCCTCTTTTTGGTATTATATTATCTACTTCTTTCGATTAGGAGGTAGTCGGAACTTAACAAAAATGATATTTATCATAAAAGTAACAACAAACAAAGAAGAACGAGCACTAGAAATGATTGCAGCTCGTGCAGAGAAAAAAAATCTAAATGTATTTTCAGTTGTAAGACCCCACGGTATTAAGGGATATATAATTCTAGAAGTTGCCGACCGTGAATCTGCAGAAGAGGCAGCATTCGACCTACCATACGTCAAGGGAATAATCGGTAAAACAGTTGAATACGCATCAATACAAAATATGCTTCAACCTAAGATTGAAGATATTAAGATCGAAATTGGAGACATAGTGGAAATGACTTCAGAGCCATTCAAGAATGAAAAGGCCAAGGTCACAAGAATTGATAAACAGAAGGGAGAAGTTACCGTTTCATTGCTCGGAGCATCCGTTCCAATTCCAGTGACAGTCAAAATTGATAATGTAAAAGTAATAAGACGTGAGGACAAGGAAGATGAAAAGGAAGAAGCGTTAGATTTAAATGCTGACAATGATGGGGATGACCTAATATGATAGTAAAATTAATTGTTGAAGGCGGAAAAATGGCCCCGGGCCCTGCAGTAGCTCAACAGCTTGGTCCAATGGGAATAAATCTTGGAAAAGTTATAGCAGATGTTAACGAAGCAACAAAAAGTTTTGCAGGCGTCAAAGTACCAGTTGCCCTGGACGTTGACCCAAAGTCAAAGACGTACACTATAAAAGTTTCTTCACCTCCAGTTGCTGAACTTATCAAGAAGGAACTTGGTCTAGAAAAAGGTTCAGGAAAAGCAAAGGACGTCAAAGTTGGCAATATTTCATTTGAGCGCATAGTATCAATCGCCCAGCAGAAAATGCCTGGACTTCTAGCAAAAGATTTACGAGCGGGAATAAAATTAATTGTTGGAACCTGTGTTTCTCTAGGTGTTCTGATTGATAATAAGGAAGCAAAGGAAATTGAAGCAGATATTGATGCCGGAGTGTATGATAAGGAAATCAAACAGGAACTAACTGTCGTGTCAGACGAAAAGAAGAAGAGACTTGCATCGCATTTTGCAATTGTAAAGGCCAAGCAAGAGAAAGCTCAAAAGGCATTGGAAGAGGCGAAGGCAGCAGAGGAAGCAGCCAAGGCAGCAGCCGCAACAGCCGCTCCAACAGCAGGCGCCGCAGGCGCAGCAGCCGCACCAGGCGCAGCAGCCGCAGCAGCAACTCCAGCAGCAGGAAAGGCAGCAACTCCAGCAGCAGCCGCAGCCAAGCCAGAAGCAAAGAAGAAGTAATTATTTTCTTGTATAAAATAACAATTATCTTTAAATATTCTAAACATCCTGCTTTTATCATGGAAGATGAAACATATTCACCATTTCTGAAAAGAACTGAAAAAATTCCAGTTCAGAAATATTTAGAATCATCTCAAGAAGAGAGAAGAGGAATAAAGTCAACAAGAATTGTTCCTCCTAGATTCGATGGTCCTCTTGAGTGCTTTGTCGAAGTCGAATTCAAGACTCCACACTATGATTTGAGTCGTGTCTTCAGATAATATTTATATACTCTCAGATAACAATTGCATTCATGTCAGAACAATTAGGTATGATTCGTTTCGGCGGAAATATTTATTCACTTGGCTTCAAGGTAGTCACGGAAGATTTGAAATCTCTCGGGCTAAGAAAAAATCCAAATATCATAACCTATGAGCCAGGGGTTTGGCATTATCTCTCCCAAGATAAGATTAAGCCAGGAAAGGATGATTTTGGTGGTATCTGGGCTGCAAGATCAATTTCAGGAGCGAAGATGTTAAGAAAATATATGCGAAATCACTATTCTCAAAAAACAAGAATATTCAGAGCTGCACTGGACAACATTCTGTACGCAAACAGCTATCGAGTTAAAACAAACGGCATAAATTTAGTTGAGGAAATTCTAATTCAATAGATCAATTAGCAAAATCTTAAATACCTTAAATTCTGCATTTTAATTATAGGGGATGTAGTATAGCCTGGTTAGTATTCAAGGTTTGGGACAATTATCTACATTTCAGATGATTGCAAGACACTTTGCGACCCCAGTTCAAATCTGGGCATCCCCATTTATTCTCTTTTTTGTGCTAAAGGATTACCATACATTATTCTTGCCTGTTCATCTAAATATAAGAATACATTCGGGAAGCTTTTCTTTCCAGGAGTGGCCATTTTTTCAACATCCGATCTGTTAATCAAAAATATAGGATTATCAGTCATTAATGCCATTCCAAAATCACTAAAACTTCCTTCGCTTTTCCCATTCCAATATAGGTGAACTCTTTTACATCTTTTCATTCCATCACGATGTTTCAAAAGAATCCGGATTCCAATAGGATCTAGATCTTGTTCAACATCTCTTGGAGGATAATGGACACTACGTCCGATTGCTTCCAATTTTCTAACATAATCATCTAGAATCACTACAACTTCCGGAGTAACATTTCTCACAGGGCAGATAATATAATCTGTTTTTGCCTCTAGACTTGTCATAATTTCATACATTTCTCAGTATTTTTAAGCATTTATGAGATTAGATGATAAATTATTTGGCTAATTCATTCAAGCAATGAGTTATCTCTTCAGATGGGAAGCCTTCTGCCGTTTTAATAGAACTAATCAGCTTGTCAACAAGAGATATTTTTTCTTTGTCTCTAATTTCAACTATCCTTGGTTCTGCTACCGCTATCCTCAAACTTAATTCTGTCGCGCCTTCTCCAACATCGAAATACATTCCATTTTCCTGAGGACATGCTGCAAATCCATACATTCTTCTTCCAATTTCCAATAGGGCAACTTTTTGAGTATTCTCATTCTCAAGTATATGTGCATACTTCAATCTTGCATAACATTCGGCTTTATTTTTCATTCTTTTCATAAAAGTCGAGGGTTTTTAAGTATTTCCTAAATTTTTCGAGAACAGAATACTTTAAAAACCCTCCAAAATAAGAGATATTATGGCATCGAAAACAAAGAAGATTAAAGCATTCGGTAAATACAGAACTAGCGCAGGCGTTAGCGTCAGAAATAACTATAATCTAGTAGAAGCCACACAACGTAAGGTACAAAAGTCTCCATTCCATCCAACTGGAAAGGCAAAGAGAATTGCCGCAGGAATATGGAGATGCGTAAAAACTGGCAA
>SESG01034865.1_pt1 | contig 32520 bp, 16 predicted proteins | sample 3171421 | NCBI WGS metagenome assembly SESG01 (sample SAMN10866946, study PRJNA518727) | freshwater metagenome | biome: subpolar coniferous forest; feature: holomictic lake; material: water; isolation source: holomictic Lake 227, 6 m and 8 m depth | place: Canada: near Kenora, Ontario | collected...
GGGTTACGACAGTTTTATGCCTTTTATGTATCAGATGGTGAATGAGAAAAGCTATTTAAAAAGCTTCGAAAAATTCTTCGATCCTTCGTGGTTTTGGACAGATTACCCAATCACTACCATCTCCAAAACTTGTCCTATGTATTGGTCTGGCAATTCTTTGGTCGGTCCTGCTTATGCCACTGTCGAGAACCCCCATAATTATACCTGCACCTGGAATGGCCCAACCTGGCACTATGCCAATAGTTTGATGTGCGAAGCATTGGGTTCGGCTTGTTTGATTGACGGTACAAATGAAATGCAGGTAAAATGGATCGAATTCTTCAATCGTTGGTCCGATTTACATTATGCCTACGGAGATAAAAGCGTACCTTGCGCTATCGACCACAATCGGGCGACAGATGGAGCCCGCTTCAGTCCGTATGTCGATTATTTTCACAGTAGCTGGATTGATCCGTTTATGAAATATTATTTAGGTATTCAAATTGATGACAATGGCAATTTCAACTTTAATCCTTTTACCAAAGAAGAGTTTGAAGTGAATGATATTTCCATTATGGGGAAGAAGTATTCGTTTACGCAACATTACGAAGGAAATGATTTAATTCAAACGGTGTTTGATGCTAATAAGAAAATAGTAAGAAAAAAAACGGTCAATCTCTAAATTTTAAGGATTTGTCAAACTAATAAATAAATTATCATGAATAGAAAGATTATTAGTCTATTGTATATAATGTTAGCAGCAATAGTTTACGGACAGGCGCAGCAAAAAACCTTGTCGAATGGGAGTAGGAGTAAACTAAATGTCAACAAGCTGCTGGAGAATTCTGCTCGCACCGAACTGATTGGTTGTGAGATGTGGAATCACATGGCCGTGCAGTGGAACAAAGGGGATTATGAAAAACCGGATTCCCGCACTCCCGAATATGGAATTTCACAAATCGCCAACTCTTTTTGGGCAAAACCTCAAATGGGTATGATTGGCGATTGGGCTTACGGTGTAGAAACAACGCTTTCGGATGTGGTTAAAGTTAAAATCACTTCTACGAAACAAGGACAAGTGATAATCCAAAAATTTGTACCAACCCGCAATGAATGGACTCCGGCACTTATTTCAACCTATTACAGAGCATTACCCGATACACTGAAAGGTTCGTATCCTTATGCCGGCGATTTGAATGTGAAAGAGCGAAAATGCATAACAAAGGACAATGTGTTGGTGCTTGAATATAGCCTTACGCACGATAACAGAACAAACGGAGAATACGATATAGCTTTGATATTACCCAAATTTAAAAAACTTGAGTCATCTGCACGATATTCTTTTAGTACGAATTCCCGTCCTCGTTCTCTTCGTCAGGTTTTGCCTATCGAAGGTTTTGTCGCAGTTGAAAATTCTGAAAAAACAGGCGAAAAGTTTCACCTTAGCTTAAAACCTTTCGAAACAAAAACAATTCGTTTTACGGTAGCTTTTGAATCCAATTCGATGGAAAGTGCGATTAAAAACGCACAATCGGCTTGTAAAAACAGCAATGTTTTTGCTGATAATATTAATGATTTCAATAAATGGTTTGACGATAATGTTCCACAACTGACCATTGATAATTACGATATGCTCAGACTCTATTACTATCGTTGGTTTGTGTTGTATCGCAATTATCATAATCCGGGTAAATACATTAATAAACATCCTTTCCCTTGTCCGGTATTCTACGAAAGTCCTTTTGGCGGTTGGTATGGCAGTACAGTTGGTTTGTCCATCCCGGTTCATAATCAGGAAGCAAAGTGGGCAAAAACACCCGAAATGGCTCAGAATAATATTCTGAATTGGGCTAAAAATAGAAAAATGTTCCGTGATTATATTCAATATACGCCAAAAACGATCTGGGATTTGTATTTACACTATCCTGATAAAGTGTTTTTAGACTCGGTGTATAAATCCACCAGTAGTTATTCCAAAGAGGTGATTGATGACAAAGACAAGACCCGCCTACCAACACAGACAGGAAGCTGGGATACTGGTGCCGAATATCAGCCCAGTTTTTATGAATTTACAAAAGACAACAAATGGGACTGGCAACAAGACAGCGAAGGAAAACCCTTCAATAAAACTCGTACAACAATAATAAGACTGGATAAGGTGGTTTTTGCCATTGCCAATAGTTTTGCCACTTCTAAAATGGCGGGGGTTTTGAAAAACAAATCCGACGAGAATTATTTTAATGCATCTGCTTCTATGATGCTAAATACTTTGAAAGAGAAGCACTGGGATGAAAATACCGGAATGTTTTATTCTGCCAATCCTGTGGATTATGCCTTAGCGAAAGAGTCGCCTTGTTACGACTGTTTTATGCCTTTTATGTGGCAATTGGTAAAAGAAAAAAACTATCAGAAAAGTTTTGACAAATTCTTCGATCCGGCATGGTTCTGGTCGGATTACCCCATTTCGACAGTTTCTAAAACCTGTCCGATGTACTGGTCGGGTAATTGTATAGCCGGACCGGCATTTAGCTCGGTGGAAAAACCTCACGACTACGATTGTTCATGGAATGGTCCAACCTGGTTTTTTTCCAATGGCTTGATGTGCGAAGCACTTGGATCAGTGGCACTTAATTCGCCAAAAAATGATATGAAGGAAAAGTGGATGGATTTCTTTAATCGCTGGTCGGATATGCATTATGCTTATGGCGATAAAACGGTGCCTTGCGCTACCGAACACAATCGCCCAACTGATGGAGCTCGCTTTAGTCGCCGTTTCGATTATTTTCACAGCAGCTGGATTGATCCGTTTATGCGCTATTACTTGGGTATTCAGATAGACGATAACGGCAATTTCAACTTTAATCCTTTTACCAAAGAGGAGTTTGAAGTGAATGATATTTCTATTATGGGGATAAAATATTCGTTCTCACAACAAATTGAAGGAAACTCACTGGTTCAGAAAGTATTTGACGCAAATAAAAAGCTAAAAAGCAAGAAAGCGATTAAACTTTAACTCAAAATAGTCATCAAACTAATTAATGATTCACACAAACGACCCTAAATGGTTTTTAACGGGATTGGTGTTAATGACACCCGGTTTTTTGAGCAATTTATCGGCACAAAAGCAGGATAAACCTCAAAAGAAAAACGTCCTGTTTATTGCCATCGACGATATGAAACCCTTGTTGGGCTGTTATGGCGACCCCATTGCCCAAACACCTAACATGGACAGGTTGGCTGCAAAAGGTACACTTTTCACGCTTGCCTATTGCCAGCAAGCCGTTTCGGGTCCAACACGCGCCAGTTTGCTTACCGGTCTTCGTCCCGATCATACCAAAATGTGGGACATGACCGAACGATTCCGGACGGTGAATCCCGACGCGGTGACTATTCCTCAATATTTCCGTCAGAACAGGTACGAAACGGCTGGAATTGGTAAGATTTTCGATCAGTCGCAGGTTTCAGGTAAAACAAATGATGTGCTTTCGTGGTCAATTCCATATATGGATCAAACGGCATTTTATGATAAAAATACTGAGCCACCGACAGGATTCAGAGGCGAATATCAAGCCACGGAAATCCGTGAAGCCATGAAAACCAATGGCGAAAAATTCGTGCAGGAAAATATGTTTTATGCCACCGAGTGTGTTGATGTGTCGGATGGAGCGTATAAAAACGGAGCTATCACCAACGGTGTGGAGCAGTTTATACAAAACTACAGATCCGAAAAACCTTTTTTCTTAGCTGTTGGATTTCAAAAACCACATTTGCCTTTTGTAGCACCAAAAAAATACTGGGATTTATATAAACGGGAGCAAATGCCTTTGGCAAAGTTTAGTCAAAAAGCCACAGCAAGTCCCGATTTTGCGTATACCAATTCGGGTGAATTACCTCAATACTCCGATATTCCGGCTGCGGTGGAATTTTCGGATATTAAAAATATGGTGATGAAAGACGACAAAGCGCGACAGTTGATTCACGGATATTATGCCTGTGTGAGCTATACCGATGCACAAATCGGGAAAGTGATAGCTGCCCTGGAGAAAAAAAAAGTATTGAATAACACCATTATTGTGCTTTGGGGCGATCATGGCTGGCACTTGGGCGATCACGGCTTGTGGTGCAAACATACTAATTTTGAACAAGCCACGCATTCGCCATTAATCATTATCGATCCTTCCATCAAATCGTCGATAGTAACCACTCCGGTGGAGTTTGTAGATATTTATCCTACTCTTTGTGAATTGGCTGGAATTTCAAAACCGGAAAAATTGGATGGTATCAGTTTAGTTTCTGGGATGAAAAATCCAAAAAAGTTGACCAAGAAATATGCTGTAAGTCAGTATCCGCGGGATGAGAATAAAATGGGTTATTCACTTCGGGATGGAAAATACCGGTATACCGTCTGGGTGGAATGGAAAAACAGAGTTTCGAATTTTGATAAAATCATTGCAGAGGAACTTTACGATTATGAGAAAGATCCGCTTGAAACTGTCAATCAGGTGAATGCGAAAAGTTATGTAACAATAGCAAAAACAATGAAACAGTATGTGACGGAGTATATTCAATCACAAAAAATACAATAAACCAATGAAAAAAGTCTGTTTTCTCTACATTTTCTTACTGTTTTTAAGTTTTGTAAAAGCCGACGAAATCCAAAATATTTCAGACAAATACCGTTCGTGGATAGTTGGTACTGAAACGACCGATTATTCAAATCCTTTGGTAAAAGAACGGTTTAACGCGATATTGAATGCAGCGCGAAATGCACTTGAGTTTTATGATAAGTACGATTTTTCCAATCTTGAACCCTATGATTTGATTGGTAATAAAGAGAAAAAGGATAAAGTAAAATCCGGTAAAATACAGGAATCCAAAAGAGATAATTCAGAACAGGAAAGTCCACGTAAAATATTTAGCGATATGTTGTTTCCCTTGTCAATGGCATACAACATTAAGGGGGATAAATCTCATCACAATCCCGATTATCATAATCGGTCAACGCTGAAACAAATAATGGATGTGTTTGAGTATTTGAATAAAAGAGGCTGGGTGAAGGACCTGAATTTGGGTGTTAAAACCTCCAGATATAATGAAAACGGATTTGTTGAGTATGGAGGCTCTGATGCAGCATTAGGTGGTTTAGGTTTTCCGTTGTCGGTATTTCTCATGAAAGATGAGTTACAAACCAGGGGATTGTTCGATAAAGAACTCCAAATGGTGGACTGGATGAGTCAGTCGGTTGGACCGGCTTTCGATACACCCTTATTATGGGAAGAGCCTGGTTTTAATTCCGATGGTATTCGTGCCTTTTTCAATCAACGCTTGTGTTACATTTTCTGCTTGCCTAAGGACAACCCCGAACGCGAAAAGGAAATGCTTTATTTCCAAAAAATGATGAATAAATCGCTCAAAATTGCCATCAGCTGGAATGATATGATTAAGCCCGATTACATAGGTTATCATCACAAAAATCCCTATATGAGTGCCTATCCGGTGCATGGTTTTCATTCGTCGGCTATTTATTGTTATTTGTTGAACAATACTAAATTTCATGTAAGTGATGAGGTGGTTTCCAATCTATCCAATGCTTTACTTGCCTACCGCATTTATTCCAATAAATATGATGTACCACGCTCTGTTACAGGCAGATTTCCAAACAAACTGAATACTTTGCAGGAAAATATTCCGGCATTTATGTATATGGCAAAGCTCAATAATAATCCATTGAGTTCGCAGATGAAATCAGCATTTATGCGCCTGTGGAATCCAAATGACGAGTCATTTACTAAGGATTTTTTGACAAATGTAAAATCGTCCATTTGTTATTTTGGATCGTTGGGTGCTTTGGAAGAATGTAATAAACTGGTGGCCGAAAACGTGAAACCTGAAGCTGACCCCAATGGTTATTGGTTTTATCCTTATGCCGGTATGACCATTTACCGCCAGCAAAACTGGATGGCAGGTTGGAAAGGCGTGAGCAAATATATTTGGGATTATGAAGGCACTGCCGTTCAGAACCGTTATGGACGGTTTAATGGTACAGGAGTGTTGCAAATTTATGCTTCGGGCAATCCGGTTTGTGCTGCCGAAAGTGGTTATGAAATTAACGGTTGGAACTGGTGTCGTCTGCCCGGTGCAACAACTTATGAAATGCCTGCAGATGCTATGTTTAGTGGCAAACACCGGAATTTTGTACCCGAAACATATCTTGGTGGAGTAAAATTCAATGACCGTTGCGGTTTGAGTGCCATGTCGTATAAGGATCCACAAAGTTCGTTGCGCGCCAACAAAACCTTGTTTTTTGTAGACAATTATATTTTTGCATTAGGAAGCGATATTTCCAGTACGAATGAGATTTATCCGGTTCAAACCACCATTACTCAGTTGGGAATTGGTTCCGGTAAATCAGTCAGTTACTTTAATAATAAGACAGTAAAAGGTACAAGTGCATTGATTGAAACTGCCGAAGGAAATCCGCTCAGTTATGTGGATGCCAAAGGTCATTCTTATTATTTCCCCAAAGGAGCAAACCTGACTTTTGTCCGGGGCGAGCAGAACGAACCGCTCGAACGAGGCAAAGCCACAAAAGCAGGAAATTATGAAACCTGCCGGATAATTCACGGACAAAACCCGCAATCTGCAGGTTATCAGTATATTATTGCAGTAAATGGTGGTGAAAAGGAAGCCAAAAATCTGGAACAAAACTTCGATAAATTATTCAGGGTCGACCAGCAAGATGCTACAGCTCATATAATAACCTATTTGCCCGAAAACACATCCGCTTTTGCAGTACGAAAAGCAGGTAATATCGTGAAATCCAATTTGGTAAAAAATGTGGATACGCCTTGTCTGTTTGTACTCAAACCCGACAAACAGACTTGTGCAATTTCAATTTCCAATCCCGAATTCGGCAGAACAGATAAGTTTTATACCTTCAATCAGGTTGATCGTGAAAACCCCGAAATTTTCAGAGCCAAGAGTAAAGTTTGTCCAGTACAACTTGTGTTGAAAGGCAAATGGGAGCTTGAAAAAGAAACATCGGAAGTGAAAATTACTTCGGCACAGGATGCCGAAACGGTAATTCAGTTTAACTGTTTCGATGGAAAAACGATAGCTGTAAATCTTATTCAAAAAGGTCGTCCATAACTACTTCATTTTGAATCATTCCGGCGTATTCGTTTTGTTTTATGCCGTAAGTAGTTACCATGGTAAGGTGAACAGCTTTTCGTGTTTTGCTTTCCTGCCGAAATGCACCAATTTTATTGCGGAGCGTAAGGTCGTAGCTTTTATCAATTGAGAATACATCGGTAGAATATTTCATTTCGCACAAGTTGATTATTTGATCTTTACGCTCTATCAGTAAATCAATTTGTGCGCCTGTCTCAGCAGAATTGCTTCTCCACGATGCCGTTTTACATTGCACTCCCGAAATGCCAAGCTTTCTTTTAATCTGCTCAATATGCTCCAAACAAACCTGTTCAAAAGCATATCCACTCCATGCTTTGTGCTGCGCACTATCAATGGAAGCAGACCAGAAATGAGGATCGTTATATTCATTTTTCTGAATATATTTAAAATAAAATAAGGTATAAAAATCGGTCAGTTGATATAATCCATCCTTTTTTTTCTTATCCATGGCATTGTATTTCCTTATAAATTTACATACTTCGAGTTCCATAAGTATTTTCGACAAACTGCCACCATCCGATAATTTTGTTAGCGTCAGAATTTCCTCGCGCGACAGACCCTTTGCTTTTTTGGCAAGCGCCTCCACAACTTTTACATAATTCTCGTGATTTTTAAACAAAGATGCATACAGATTATTGAACTCGTTACGCAACTCTCCACTTTCTTTAAAGAAAAGATTATCAATGTTTTGCGCCAGACTCATCCCCTTTTCAAACAAACTCAGATAAAAAGGAATTCCTCCTAAAATCATATAACTTTCAACTATTTGATATCGATTTAAACTGATTTTTTTTGAAATCAGGTATTCTTCACATTCTTTCAGCGTAAAAGGTGCTATCGACATTTTTCTGGTTACTCTATTGTGTAAACCGCCTTTGTTATTTAGCAATTTACCGGTAATCCATGAGGTTGCCGAGCCACAAACAATTAACAAAATGTCTTTTCTTGCCGATGCCCAATCGTTCCAGAAATGTTCAAAAGCACTCAGAAAACCTGATTTTGGTGTGTCTAACCAAGGTAATTCATCAATAAAAATTATTTTTCGGGCGGAAGCAGAATGTTCCAACAAGTCAATCAACTGCTGAAATGCCTTATACCACGAGTCAGCAAAAGCATCTGTTGTAGGACTATATTTCTGAATGGCGGCATGAAAGTTTATCAATTGTTCTTTATTACCGGCATTTGCCAATCCTGTAATATGAAAATCAAATTTATTGCCCAGATATTCTCTGATAAGAAAAGTTTTGCCAACTCTTCGCCTGCCGTAAACAACCACAAATTCGGAATTATCACCCGATACGTATGCATCTAATTTTGCTTTTTGCTCTGTTCTTCCAATGATTCTGTCCATATTCTATTGATTATAACTGGCTGCAAATATATAAAAAGTTTATCATACAGCCAAATATATTTATTATATTCAGCGGAATATAATATTTTATGTGAGATTAAGCTGGTTATAAATCTAATTCTATGATGAATTTTCCCAAGATTTTTTTTGGTAAACTCATTAAACATCAATAATTAACCACTTGTGTTTACACTTTCAACCTGATTGAAAGTTATTTCAACATGAGTGAAATGCAATTATGGAATAACCATCTATTTTTGCATTATCAAATAGTTATATAAAATAATCAAAATGAAATAAAACATCCATGACCTAAAAGTAAAATTAAGAACACAAAAATAGATAAAAGTAAAAATTACATTCTACTCTCTATACCCCCTTCAGGGGGTTAGGGGGCTAATTATAAACAAATGAAAAAAGAACTAATTCTAAGCTCAGCACTGCTCTCACTTACAATGGGAATTAATGCCAAGCAAAAAAGCGAACAACCCAACATTCTGCTGTTAATCAGCGATGAACACAATGCCAGTATTCTGGGATGCGATGGCAATCCATTGGCACATACACCGACATTGGATAGGTTGGCCAAATCCGGAATGTATTTCAACTCGTTTTATTGCAGTTCACCACAGAGCGTGCCTTCTCGTCAGAGTCTGACAACCGGAAAATATGTTTCGCACCACAATGTATGGGGAAATAACCCCGGAGTTCCCGAAGGAACATCCTCACTCGCCCGCTTGCTTAACTCGGTTGGGTACGAGTCCTATTTGTCGGGAAAGATGCACTATATGGGCGTAGGCGAACATGGATTTATAATTTTGGACGATAATGAGAAGAAGAAAAAAGATGGAAATGCCGAAGCTGATGACTATAATGGAGGCAAACGTAAACGCATTCCAGCTGATTATTTTCCTGACGATAAAGGTCAGATTGGAAAAGAATTCAGAGATTTAGGAGGAGTTGATACTCCAGTTGGAGGTTCGGACAGAAGAATTGCAAAAACCATTATCGATTTTATCAAAAACAGACAGTTGAGTGACAAACCATTTTTTGTAACTATGGGGTTTTCAGCACCTCACTATCCGTTGACAGTTCCAAATGAAATACTTGTTAAATACAAAGGAAAAATTCCGGCTCCCGAAATTCCTGCCGGATATTTGGAAAATCTTCCGTTGAATTATCGCCACCTGCGTAACGACCGTAAACTGGAGCATCTACCTGCAAGTACCATTCAATTGGCACGCGAAAGTTATTATGCCAAAGTAGAATGGATGGATTCGGTAATGGGAACTGTGATTGAAACCATGCGTAAAAGTCCGTTGTACGAGAACACCATTATTATTTACATGTCCGACCATGGCGAAAATATGGGCGAACACGGAATGTGGTGGAAAAATACGCTTTATGATACCGGTAGTCGTGTTCCATTGATTATCAGTTATCCTAAAAAATGGAAAGGTGCACAAATCAGACACGAAGCCTGTGGAACGGTGGATTTGGTGCAAACCATTGCCGAACTAGCCGGTGCTAAAACACCAAAAGACTGGGATGGTAATTCCATGTTAAACTGGCTAAACAATCCGGAAATGAAATGGAAAGATATGGCTATTACCGAATATTACGGACCTTACCTGTCATCGGGCATGTCGATGATTCGGTTGGGCGATTGGAAATATGTGTACCATACCCGTGCTGACGAAAATCATCCTGCCGAAGTAGAACTTTTTAACCTGAAAACGGACCCCAAAGAGTTACACAATTTAGCAAAAGAACCATCGCAAAAACATCGAATGACCGATATGCACACTGCATTGGTAAAACACTTGGGCGAAGACCCTGAGCAGTCGGAGAGCCGATGGAAAAGAGGTGCAATGCCCGGAAATCCGAATCCCCAGAAATAACTTTTTGAAAATAACTTTTTCAATGAAAACAGACTAAAGTCGCAAATTTGACTTTAGTCTGTTTTCTTTCAACGCAAGTGGAAACTATTTCAACGCTATCGAAATACTTTTATAAAAAATACCATGTATTTTTGACCAATCAAATTGAGAACAACAATAAATTTAAACCGAAATGAAAAAACAAATCTTTATCGCATTGACAGTAGTCATTGCCAGTTTTACAAGTAATTCACAAGCTCAAATCTATTCGTTCGAGGATGGTATTGTGCCAACAGCTTTTACAACAAAGGACGGAAGTTTGTCTGTTTCCGGTAATAAGTTCAAACTGGGAAATAAATCGTTGTGTTGGGAGTGGAAAGCCGGTTCTAATCTTACAGTTACCAACCCAATCGGACTGGAAGATGCTTCTAAAAGCAGAGATGGTGGCATTTATTTATGGGTTTACAATACAGTTTCAAGAGATTCTAAAATGTTTTTTTCATTTTTAGATAAAAGTGACCAGGTAAAATGTCGGTTGGAGTATAACCTGAATTTCAAAGGATGGCGATGTATTCTTGCCACTTTTGGAGTAGAAATGAAAAAAGACAAATCAATGCTATCTAAAATGATGGTGGAAGCACCAGATGAAGGAAATGGTCAGTTTTACTTCGACCATTTGGAATTTCAAAAATCTGTAACCTGGACAAGAATGACCAATTCGCAGTACAAGATGGTTCAAAGTCCGGTGGTTGAAGATTTTATGGCTGTCAGAGCTAAAGGCGAAATAAAAACACTAATTCAACCAACGGATTTGCAACTGGCAGCTGCCGATACCATTGCCAAACGACAGGAACAGTGGTATTTTGGTTCGGGTAAATATAGTACGAAATCAGAATTTAAGATTCGAAATAGTGCCGTTTCACGTCAAATACAATTTGCATTGACTCGTAATCCCGGTGATTTGAACCTGACAGTTGCCTCTGATGGAACCGTTTCGGGTGTGGGGTTGTATTCTTCCACCGAGCCAAAAAAGATAGACGGCATAACCGTACGTACTTTTCGCGAAGTAGAAAGAGCAGCCATGCTTCCGTTGGCATACGACTTTGTCATGAATAAATCGGCATTATCAAAAACACGTTACCTGAATATGTTGGATTGGATGTACGATCAGGGTTGGGCCGATGGTAGTTCGTTGGGGAGTATGCGCGATGAGAAATTGCAAAGTGCCGGCTATTTTCACTCGCTGTTTATCATGCGCAATGAACTGGGACTAGAACGTTTGAATCGCGAACTAAACAGCCTCAATTGGTATGGACTTTTTGGTCACGTTAATGAACTGACACCCGAAAAAGGCGAGAATGCTGACGATATACGTTCTCTCGCCGTTGCAAAATTGGTCTATGCCTTGATGCAACCCAATCCAGATAAAAGAGCCACGGCACTTTCTTTATTGACCCAATATTACAACCATGCCTTTTCGATTACTCCCGGATTGTTGGAAACATTTAAACCCGATTTTTCAGGATATCATCATGCCGGAATTTATTTTACTCAGTATTATCCTGAAGCACTTTATGCGGCTAGCTGGCTTTATTACCTGCTGCATGATACTCCTTATGCCCTTTCAGACGATGTCTATTCAACCCTGAAAAATTGTTTACTCACTTACAAAAATGTATGTTCAGTGTACGATGCGCCGATTTCTACTTGCGGTCGTTTTCCGTTGGGTGGACAGTTCTTAGATGAAACCCTGCCGGCCTTTGCCTATCTGGCCTTATCCAAAAAACAACCCGACACCGAACTATTGGCTGCTTTTGGAAGGCTCTGGAAACCGAATGAATCGCCAATAAAAGAAAACCTAAACGGTGCAAGTACAAGTATTTGCCTTCGCACCACCATGGGTGAAACCGAGATGTGTCTGCGCGCTGCATCAGTTGGTGTTCCGGCGGAGCAATCACCCAAAACGGCTTTTTACCTTCCGTATTCAGGCTTAATGGTCCATCGGGATCCGAAAAATCACGTCGCCATAAAAGGTTTTAGCAAATATGTGTGGGATTATGAGTCTTCGTCGTCCGAAAATCTTTACGGTCGCTACCTGAGTTTCGGGCAGATTGAATATACGAACCTGCTTACCGGAAAACGCAACAGCAATTATGGAAACAAGTTTTGGGACTGGAGTCGCCTTCCGGGTACAACCAGCAAGTACTTGGCACCAGCCGATATGATATTTAAACAGACTCACCGGAATTTTTCTGATAAAAGCTTTTTGGGAGGAACTGCTCTAAACGATACAATATTAGCATTTTCCATGCAATTGCATGACAATGCTTACGACAAAACCTTCTCGGCCAATAAATCGGTTTTTTGTTTTGGAAATGTACTGATCTGTGTTGGAAGCAACATTAATGACAGTGCTAAATTGGTTCGTACCGAAACAACGCTTTTTCAGCAAGAACTGAATGACAGAGATAACGTAAAATTGAATGGAAAAAGTTTGAATAAAGATTGGAATAATTTAGAAAACCCAATTCTGAAAGATAACATTGGAAACATCTATATTGTAAAATCGGGTCTAGTAGATGTTATAAAGACCGATAGTATGGCTACAGCAGTTATCAATCATGGTTTTGCACCTCAAAATAAGTTATACTGCTATTATATGTTACTTCAACCGAATGCACCTCAGGAAAATAAATTCAGCAATCCCAAAACGAATCCGATTAGTATTCTACGTCAGGATGAAGTGTCGCATATCGTGGTCAACCGCGATGAGAAAACCTGTGGATATGCCATTTTTGATGCCTCAAAAGCATTGAACGACAAGTGGATTCAACAGGTGAACATTCCATCTATTGTTATACTGAAAGAACTGACTATTTCGAAACTTATGCTGAGTATTACGGATCCTGACATGCACCGTCCGGCTGTTTCGGGACTTAACTCGCTTACCAAAGAAGTTACGGAAGCAACAAGTCAGCCGTTCGATTATGAAATTGTACTGAACGGACGTTATACACTCGATGCCGTGATGCCCAATGTCCAGCTGACCACTACCGATAATACCACTAAAATAGCTTTGCAGGTGGTGGATGGGAAAAGTTATAAGATTCTATTAAAAAAAATGTACTAATAAAGCTAGAATGAAATTAGATCTTCAAATTCTTTTCTCAGTGTTTCTAAGCATTTCCAGTTTGCATGCAAGTACAATAAACGATTCCAAAGTTGTTGACAAGCCGCACTTTTTAGGATCTACTTACTATCTTATCCATTTCATTTTCTCATATTATCTATAATAGCTCATATAAAGCTAAGATATAACTCATATAAAGCTATAATATAACTCTATTATAAAGATAAGTTATATCATAGTTTTAAAATACTAATTACTATACTTTTTCTCTACTTTTATTAAAAATAAGGTAATAATGAGCAATGAAGGAGATAGCATTTGACCCGGAAATACTTTTATTGAGACGAATGAACCTCAAGGTTATTATAACTTACTCCTTATGCATTCTATAGAGTTAAAAGTTTTTTACAACAAATACGAATAAATGAAAATTTAGAGAAATGTCTGATTTTCGGGTATGTAAGAATTTTTATCAGCCGACAGTTTCTCTTTGATAAAAATTGCGTTATCAGTGATTTTTCAACATTTTTCAACGTGATTGAAAATTATTTCAACGTCAGAGAAAGACCTATATTGATAAACAATGTTACTTTTGCCATGTAATTTGAAAACAAACTGAATTTTAATACAAAGAACATTAATTTAAAATACAATTTTATGAAAAAATTAATTACCCTGATGCTTGGCATCGCAGCTTTTGTTGGCACAGCAAGTGCTACTGTTTATTATGTGGACCCAGTTGGAGGTTCAAGTACCGGCACCGGTCAGACCTGGGCAACTGCCGTAAGAACTATTGATCAGGCAGCCACTCTGGCAGCTGTAACTCCCGGAACAGACGATGTATATGTAAAAGGCGGCACTTTGTCTTATCCCGGTTCAACCCTCACCATCCCTGCAACCAACGACCTGAATGTGTATGGAAGTTTTCATGGCATTGACGGAGAAACTCCGGCAACCCGTCCCATGATTGATGTAGATGGAAATGGAATTATCGAACCCTGGGAATTTCAATATCCGACCACCATCCTTAGTGGCAATGCTAACAATGCAGTGGTACTTGCCGCCTCTATTTTTGATGGATTTACCATTACCCATATTGGGACAAAGACCACTGGAATTATGTCAACGATAATGGGAATTGCAGGTGCTACCTTCCAGAATAATATCATTAAAAATAGTGTGGTAAATATAACTATTACCTCAACATCCACTTTTGATGGAATTTTAGTGAGAGCAGTCGGAACATTTAAAAATTGTTTATTTGAGAAAAACACCATAACAACTATTGTAAGTACTACTGCAGATAAATACTTCTGCCCGGGTATGAGTATGGCAGGTGGAACCAATGTTATTGGATGTACTTTTCGTAACAATAAAGCTATTATTGATTGTACTACTTCTGCAGCCGGAACTACGGGCAGTGTTAAAGGAACCTTGATTAATATATATGGAGGGGTAGCCGGAAAATGCCTATTAAGTAACTGTTTGATTTATAATAATGAAACCGTATATACCGGTGGTGGTGGAACCGCTACACCAATCATGACTTCGGGATCTATAGTTGGAACAGCAGGTCTATCTACCGTTATTGTTACAGATTCTATTATAAATTGCACTATTGCCAATAACAAAATGCATAATTCAGCAAAAGGTGGTCTGTTTATTTACAATAACAATATGCTTGTAAACAACGTTTTGAACAATGTTTTATGGAACAATAAAGTTGATAGTTTAGGATTGAAAACTGTTATTAAAAACCTCTTTATTAATTCTAATGTTACAACTGGGAGAATTGGCTATAATGTAATGAATAAAGGGAATGCCGGTGGTTATACGTCAAATATTTATACTGCAAATAATGTTTTTGATTTGACTTTTGCGAATACTTCAACTCCAGATTCTATTACTGCTCCCCGCTTTAAAATGCCAACAACTTTAGTGGGATGTAATCGAGTAGCAGGTAGTACAGACTCAATTGCCATTGCACAAGCCGACTGGCGGATTAATCTTAATTCGTACCTTATCGGAAAGGGCATGGTCACAACAGTTTTGACCGACAAAACCGGAAATCCTTTTGCAGCTCTACCAGCCGTTGGAGCTTACGAATTTGTAAGTGGCACAGCAGTTATTCCTGTAAATCAAAACGTGACCACCATAGCTTATACACAGAATGCTAAAATTATCTCCAAAATGGAAGGCAAGCTACAAATCTTTAGTCTGACCGGCTCGGTTGTTTGGAATGGATATGTTGTAACTGAACAGAAAATAGCAATTCCAAGCGGATGCTATATTCTACGATTAAATTCAAATCAGGGAATAAGCACACAAAAAATAATCCTTTAAACTAAAACAATCTAACAATTATAAAAATGAAAAAACTAATAACCCTGATGCTTTGCATCGCACTTTTTGTCGGAACGACAGCCGCAATTCCGTATTTTGTTGATGCTGTAAATGGCGTCGATACCAACGATGGACTAAGCTGGGCTACAGCAGTTAAAACAATTTCAGCGGCTGAAACTTTAGCTGCCAGTAATCAACCGAACAACATTTATATTAAGGGTTCATTTTCTCAATCAGGTGCATGGACTATGACCGCCAATAATTATTACGGTAGTTGTGCGGGTACAGAAGCAACTCCGGCAGACAGACCTATGAACGACAATGATGGAAATGGTATTATTGAATCCTGGGAATTTAAATATCCGACTACATTTGCTTCTACTTGTAATGGTACAGCGATTAACGGTTCTGCTGCTATTTTGGATGGTTTTACCATAACTCAAACAGGATCAGTTAATGCTACTGCTGCTATGACTACTTTAATCTCGCCAGTAGGACAAAATGTTCAGAATTGTGTATTTTATGGATGTAACTTATCTTATGGAGCAACAACAGCATACACTAACAGCAATGGAGGATGTTTGCTAAAAGTATTGGGGACATTTCAAAACAACCTGATAGAAAAAAATATAGTTTCTATTACCTATGGGACAACTGATATAAAGATTGCACCTATTTTAGATGTAAACTGCCCTGCAACAGGATCTGCCAATTCAACTCCTTCTGTCGGTATCAGTGGTTGTATTTTTAGAAATAATAAAGTTACTATAAATAATACCGGTGCCACAGCTGTTCCAACTAATCTAAAGGGTACTATTTTAAATATTACAGCGAATGACCCAGCAGCAACAGTGACCTTTAGTAATTGTTTAATTCATAACAATGAAGTGAATTACACAGGAAGTGCGGGTTTTGCAACAGCATCAAGAGCAAGTATTGCCGGCAGCTTGAATTTTTCCACCGGTAGTACAATAGATTCATATATCAATTGCTTATTTGGGAATAATAAAATGACGAATTTATACTCCTGTATGCATGTAATGCAGAATACCAAGGTTGTTCATAAAGTTTATAACAATGCATTTTGGAATAATCAAAATAATGCTGCTACAATAAGTTTGACTTCATCTTCCGCTCAGATTGCAGCTACAGTGATCAGTAACAATTATTTGGATGGGGCAGCAGGTGGAACCTGGGGTACAGCTTGTACTTATACAAACAACCAAACAAATTTGAGCAAATCGAATACAGGTAACAATGGATCCTATTTTAAAAAACCACCTTTGAGTTCAGGAGCAAATTATATAGGATCAGCAATAACTACTGCAGATTCTATATCCATCAAACAAGCTGATTGGAGATTAATCCCCGGTTCTTACCTTATGGGAAAAGGAGTGACCACAACCATTCTAAAAGACAAAGCAGGAACTGATTATTCTGTAACTGCCCCATCAGTAGGTGCTTATGAATATGTGAAGATAACTCCGGTTATTAGCTGGAGTCAAAACCTTACCACCCTGAATACAAATAGCAATCCATTAACCGTAACGCTAACCGGTACCTCCACTGCTGATGCCACTTATGGAAGTTCAATTGTTTACACGCCTACCGATGCAGGTTTTGTTTCAATTGCGGGTAATGTGCTGACTATTGTAGCAAAAGGTTCAACTACCTTAACAGCAAGTCAGGCAGCAAACATCTGGTACAATGCTGCCACATCGGTTGTTCAAAACGTTTCTGTAAGCGATGTGCCCACGGCAGTAATAGCACCTGAAAATGCAACAAAATTATTTACTGTAGCTTCGAATGGTATATTGCTTAATACAGAAGGAAATATTCAGATTATTTCATTTAGCGGCAAAATGCTTCAAAACTCAAAAGTAACAGAAGGTCAGTTTATCGCCCTGAGACAAGGTGCTTATATTCTCAGAATGACCACCACAAAAGGTGTCTTTTCTCAAAAAATCGTTCTTTAGTCTACTATATCCGTCAGACCGCTTTGAGCGGTCTGACGGATTATTCACCTTAATAAAAAAAACAAAATGAAAAGAAATATATTCATTATAATCCTGGTTATTTCCGCAACCAGCACTCTTTTTGCTCAGGTATTTACCTCTTTTTCGGTTAAAGGTTCGATTGTTGAAACCCGCTTGAAAAACTCCAGCGGCAAAATTGAAACTATTGTTGACGAAACGTTCGATATTAAGAATCTGGACTTTAAATACAAACTGAATAACGGAACATCAATATCCGACTCTACTCCGATTACTAAAAATTTTACAAAACCTCAATACATTAAACTTGAGAATGCCAGTGAAGGAAAACAAACATGGGAAGTAGCTGTCAATCAATTGAAGGCATCATCATTACCATTCGCATTATCTTTCTCAAACAGTTCGCCAATTGACATTAAAACTCCAAATCCTAAATCATGGGCTGGCTATGGTATTGATTATAAAAGAGCCGATGCAGTATATTTTTGTGATGAAGGTGTAGCGTTTTATATCGCTTTTTCAGCCGGAGCTAAAGTGCTTGATTTTAGCATGTCTTTGTTAGGAAAGGAAGAATTTGTTGGAGAAGTAGGAGTTGAAACATCAACAAACTTAAGAAATTGGTCAACTATTGCAACATATTCCGCTTCAAAGCCTATTTTAAAAAGTAGTTCATTTACTATCCCGCTAAAATCGGATGTAAAATATGTTCGTTGGGTGTATTATACCCGTGTAAAACAAAATGTTACACTAAATAATATATCCGTAAAATAAAACAGGGTTGCTTTACTCATACCTAAAATGAAATTTCCCAAATAATAGAATGAAAAAAATACTATTCCTGATTCCTATACTTTTAGTTAGCTGTTCTATCAGTTTAAAGGCTCAAATTTATGATTTTGAAGATGTCCAGACGATTCCGGCAGTGGTTCCGGCAGGATTCACAACTACCTACGGGACGCTTCAAATTGCGACTAATAAGTATAAGTTGGGTGTAAAATCGCTACGCTGGGACTGGACTGCCAATGCCATAATGACGGTGTCTAATCCCACCGGATTGAGCACAGCCTCAACAACCAGTGCCGGAGGTATTACTTGCTGGATTTATAATACGGTAGCATCATCCCAGAAACTTACTTTTGCCTTCCTGACCAGTGGCAGTATTCAGAAATGCAAGATTGATTTTAACCTGAATTTCGTGGGCTGGCGTTGTATGTGGGCTGAATTTACATCGGACATGGGACATGACAGGACGGCTTGTACCACCATGACCATTGCCGCCCCCACCACCGGAAGTGGTACATTCTATTTTGATTTTTTACAGTTTCCTAGCACCAGCGACTGGACTCGTATGTCCGATTCGCAGGTAAAAGTGGCGCAGGGAATCAATCCACCGGATGGTATGGATGATTATGTGGCGTTGCGGAATATGAATATTACTCCTATATCCACAACGCCCACCACAGCAGAGTCGGCAGGTGCAGACACGATTACGAAGCGGCTCGATAATTGGTATTTAGGTACAAATGCATTTGCCAATAACACTCAGTTTAAAGCACGGAAAAGTGCTATAACCGGCTGGATAAGCAGAGCAAAAACATCGTACTCTGCATTAAACCTTCAACCACAGACCGATGGAACTATTTTAGGAACAGGGCTTTTTAATGAGGCATACACCAATAGTTCGTATGATGGCATTGCTGTAAACTTTTTTCGTGATTTTGGTCAAAACTCCTTGATACCACTTGCTTTTGACTATCGAATGAACGGAACTGCTTTGAGTAAAACATCCATCCAGAATGTTTTTGATTGGTGGAACGACCAGGGTTGGGCCGATGGAAGCGCCATGGGTTCACTTCGATTCGAGAAAATCCGCTTCGGTGGATACGTTCATTCGTTATTTCTAATGCGCAACGATTTAGGAACAACTGCCCGGCTTCAACGCGAAATGAATACGCTGAAGTGGATGAGTACGTTTGGCTATGTGTTTGGACCGTATACCAATACAGGTGATAATACCGATGTAATCCGAACAGTTATACAAGCCCGTTTGGCTTATGCTTTGATGCAAACCGATCCACAAACCAAAATAGCGGCTTTGTATAATTTGAGAAATTATTTTAACAATACTTTTGCCGTAGCTAAAGGTTATTCCGATTGTTTTAAATCTGATTTTACAGGCTATCATCACAATGGAATTTATCTGGGTTCTTATTATCCTCATGCACTTTATGTGGCATGTCTGACTTATTATTTATTCTATAACACACCTTATGCATTGTCCGATAGTGTATTTGCACAATTGAAAAATAATTTATTGGCTTATCGGAAAATTGCATCAATTTACGATGTTCCAACTGCTGCCTGTGGACGTTTTCCTGATGCAGTAACTATTTTAGATGAACTATATCCCTGTTATGCTTATTTGGCTTTGGCAAAACAGACTCCTGACACTGAGTTATTAGCTGCTTTCGAACGCTTGTATCAACCTACAGTTAATCCGGTACTTGCACAGATTGGTCGTACTGTTGCCGATATTACCTTTAAATCAACCTTGGGTGAAATGGAATTGTGCCTGAAAGCTCATGCATTGGGTGTAAAAGCAGAGAAATCACTGAAAACCCAAATCTATTATCCTTATGGAGGTTTTTTAATCAGTCGTGATACACTCAGACATACCAGCATCAAAGGATATAGCAAATATATCTGGGACTATGAATCGGATGGGACAAACAATGTTTATGGCAGATATAATAGTTATGGTCAGATAGAATATACTTCACTTCCCGATGGTCGAAAAAATAATGCTTACAGCAATACAGCTTTCGATTGGGCGAAAATACCCGGTACAACGGCTAAGTATCTGAGTGCTGCCAATATGATTTACACTAGTTCAACACCCTATCGCAATTTTTCAACTGATCCATTTTTGGGTGGAACTACGCTGAATGATTCTACATCCATGTTTTCACTCAAACTTCACGACAATACGTTCGATACATCCTTTTATGCCTATAAATCGGTATTTTGCTTCGGTAATGCATTGATTTGTCTTGGAAGTAATGTGACTTGTAATTCTGCCTCTGCTCCGGTTTATACCACCCTTTTACAACATGAAGTATTAACGGGCGAAAGTATTAAAGTAAATGGAACTGCGGTTACAGCCAATCAAACAGGACTGTTAACGCCGGTAATTTCCGATAACCTTGGAAACCGATTTATCGTGAAAACAGGAACAGTTGATTTGAATGTAAACGGCACTTTGTATTCGGCAGTTATCAATCATGGGACTGCACCTAAAAGCCAGAACTACACTTATTATATGTTGCTGAAGAGTAATGATGCTCAGGAATTAAAATACAAGACGACCGCCACTTCGCCCATAAAAATTATCCGTCAGGATAATGTAGCACATATTGTTCAGCAAACCGAACAAAATGTGTGGGGATATGCTATCTTTAATAGTTCAACAGCACTTACCGATCAATGGGTTTATCAGGTTAACTCACCTTCGATGCTTATGCTGAAACAAATAGATACTTCACGTATTCAACTTTCAATCAGTGACCCGGATATGCGACGTGGAAGTGCAGCTAATTCGGATGCCATGTCGGATGCAACATTCTATGACCCGGGTACAACATTCGCTTATCAGGTTGTACTAAACGGGCTTTATTCGTTGGACGGTGCAAATCCTAACTTCACAATAGTAAATGGAACAAATACAACTACATTAAAAGTGACAGTCTCTGAAGGAAAATCATATTCTGTAACCCTGAAAAACCTTTCGACACAAATTGATTCAACCAATGGAAATAACATTTTTCATTGTTTGGGAACTGATATTGAAAACCAATTCAGAATTGAATCGTCAGATAATCTTGCTTTTAAAGTAAACGTTTGTTCTATTGATGGAAAAATAGTGAAAACAACACCGGAAGTTTTTTCAAACTGTATTCTTGATATTCAAGGCCTTAATAAGGGCATTTATATCATTAGAATTCAGAATTCAAGAGCGCGTTTATGTCAAAAAGTTTTAGTGAAAGAATAGAGAACTTTAAGTAATGAAAAATAAAAAAACTATAGCAATTACAATCCCAATTTTAGCTGTTGGTAGTGTTGCTGTATTTGCAATTCAGGAAGCACTAAAACCTGAAAATAAACGCCCCAATATTATCCTGATTGTAACTGATGATCATGGTTATCAGGCCATGAGTTGTTATGGAAGTAAGCTGATTCAGACTCCTAATATGGATCGGATTGCGAACGAAGGAATGCGGTTTGACAATTGCTATGTTTCTAATTCAATCTCTGGTCCTTCACGTGCTTGTATTTTGACAGGGAAAATGAGTCATATCAATGGATTTACGGATAACTCGAAAACCTTTGATGGCGATCAGATGACCTTTCCTAAATTGTTACATGAAAGTGGTTATCAAACTGCTATGATTGGTAAATGGCATCTTACTTCCAACCCGCAGGGATTCGATTTTTGGAGTGTCTTAATTGGTCAGGGTGAGTATTATAGTCCTGATTTTATAGAAAATGGTAAAGAAATCAGAGAAAGGGGATATGTTACTGATATTATTACCGATAAAGCCATCAATTTCTTGAAAAACAGAGATCCAAAAAAACCATTTGCGATGATTTATAATCATAAAGCACCGCATATGAACTGGATACCGGCACCACGACACATGGGAATTTTCAATAATACTATTTTCCCTGAACCGGATAATCTTTTTGATGATCATTCCGGCATGGGACGCGCTGCAAAAGAGCAATTGATGAATATCTCTAGCAATATGTGGGAGGACGAAGTACTTAAGATTGCCAATCCTGCGGATTTGGAAGGTAATTTCGAAATTAAAGGATACAATGAGAATAAGGCAGACTTTGCTCGAGCCAATAAAAGGGAAAATAGCTTAACTCAACTTCGTGCCGATTATAGTCGTATGAGTCCTGACGAAAAGGCAAAGTTTAACGAAGCTTATAAACAGCGGAACCAAGAATACCGAACCCGAAAGATGAGCGGAAAAGAACTCACATCGTGGAAGTATCAGCAATATATGCGCGATTATTTAGCTACTGTTTTAGCAGTTGATGAAAATATAGGAAGATTGATGAAATTTCTGGAAGATATTGGTGAACTTGATAATACCATTATTATTTATACTTCCGACCAGGGATTTTATCTGGGCGAACACGGTTGGTTTGATAAAAGGTTTATGTATGAAGAAAGCCAGCGAACACCTTTTTTAGTACGTTATCCGAAAGCAATTAAACCTCATGGAGTATGCAAAGCTTTGAGTATGAATATCGATATCGCACCCACTTTACTCGATTTTGCAGGTGAGAGAATACCTTCTGAAATTCAGGGACGTTCCTTAAAGCCGATACTCGAAAATGACGGAAAAGCACCAACGGATTGGCGTGAAGCTGTTTACTATCATTATTACGAATTTCCGGGTTGGCACAGCGTAAAACGACATTATGGAATCCGCACCAACCGTTATAAACTAATACATTTTTATAATGACATTGACGAGTGGGAACTTTACGATTTGAAAGGGGATGTGTCGGAGAAAAAGAACGTTTACAATGATCCACGCTACAAAGCTGTTAGGGAATATATGCTCGGGCTTTTAGAGAAAACCAGTAAAGAATATAAAGACGACGATCCGACGGAAATAGTTAAGAAGTTCTAAGGCGAAAATGATTTGAAGATTTGAAAATGAGATAATTTGAAGATTTAATGAAACATATTATATTTAACATATTTCTGATTTGGAGTTCAGTATTATTTTCACAAACTCAACAGGTTTCAGTTGATACGAAAATGACTGAACACCCACGTTTGTTGCTGCTCAAAGGGGCAGAAAAGGACTTGTTGAAAAATATAAACAAAGATCCGTATTGGCGCGAAATGCATACTTCAGTATTGGCTGAGGCCGACAAAATGCTGGACTTGCCATATAACGACCGAAAACTGATTGGCATAAGATTGCTGGATGTTTGCAGGGACAATTTACGTCGTATTTTTTTTCTGAGTTATGCGTACCGAATGACACGAGACCAAAAGTATTCAGACCGTGCAGAAGCCGAAATGCTTCATATAGCAGAGTTTCAGGACTGGAATCCACGCCATTTTTTGGATGTAGCGGAAATGACCCTGGCAATGGCTATCGGGTATGACTGGAATTACGATCGACTTTCCCCAAAATCGCGTAAAATTATCAGCGAATCAATTACTGAAAAAGGTTTAAAACCATCTATGGACAGCAGTCACAATTACTGGTTGAAAGAGATAAACAACTGGAATCAGGTTTGCAATACAGGTATTACGATGGGTGCTTTGGCGGTTTACGAAGAAAATCCGGCCATGTCAGTCGAATTGTTGAATCGTGCTATTCACTCACTGCCCAATGCCATGAAAGAATACGGACCTGATGGAGCTTATCCCGAAGGTGTTGGTTATTGGGGTTATGGAACAAGCTTTAACACCATTTTTTTGGATGCAATGGATAAGATTTATCATTCGGACTTTGGACTGACAAAAACACCCGGTTTTATGGCCACAGGATTGTTTTTACAACACATGATCACTCCTGCAATGAATCCATTCTGTTATTCGGATGCCGGACAAAAATGTTCATTTGAATCAACCGTATTCTGGTTTTATGCCAAAACTAAAAATCCGGCTTTACTCTATAATCAGAAAAAATTTTACGAAGCAGATATCAACAAAAAATACCTGCGTGAACGGCTTTTTCCTATAGCACTTTTGTGGGGAGCGGGCTGCGGTGCGTCACTTTCAAAAGTTATTGAACCAACAGATTTGATGTGGGTTACTCAAAGTCGCATTCCGGTGGCAGCCATGCGTAGCTCCTGGACAAATGAAAATGCGATCTATTTTGGATTTAAAGGTGGGTCAGCTTTGTCGGGTCATGCTCACATGGATGCAGGTTCATTCTTTTTCGAAGCTGATGGCGTTCGTTGGGGATTAGACCTGGGTATGCAAAAGTATGAGATGGTTGAAAAAGAAGGAGTTGATTTGTGGAATTTCAAGCAAAACAGTACACGCTGGGATGTGTACCGATACAATAACTTTGTTCATAACACCCTTACGTTGAATGACCAAAAACAACTGGTGAACGGAAGTGCTGATATTGCCACATTTTCCAAAGACCCTGAATTAATGTACGTAACTTCCAATCTAACGTCAGTTTATGGCAATGATGTGAAAGACGCTCGTAGGGCAGTTGCATTGGTTGAGAAATCATATGTGCTGATTGAAGATAAAATTTTAACCCTCGATCATCCGGTAAAGCTGCGTTGGAATATGACTACTGAAGCTACAAAAATGGAAAGAATTTCCGGTAACGTGATACTTTTGAGATTTGGAAAGAAGAAATTATTTATGAAAGTGGAAGGAGTGAATGAATTAATACCCTATTTCAAACCAGCTACAGCCTCCAAAGTCTATGAATCACCGAATCCGGGCATTTCGTTGATGGGTTTTGAAACAACGCTGCCCGAGAATAGTACGCAGCTAATCAGGGTTTTTCTGATGCCTGAGAAGGAAATAAATATTACTAAAACAAACAATATTTTAAACTGAAAATTCTATAATTCAACTGTATGAAAAATCAAAATGAAAAATTAAAGCTCTTTATTTTGTTAATTGCAATTGTGCTTTTTGGTACAGTAAATGCGCAACAAAAAGCTGAAATCACCGGTAAAGTTATTGATGAAACAAATCAGGGCATGCCGGGTGTAAATGTTACTGTAAAAGGAATCAAAACTGGAACAGTTACAAATTATGATGGAAACTATGTTATTAAAGTCGATAATCCGACAACAGCAACACTGGTTTTCTCATTTATTGGTATGAAAACCAAGGAAGAAAAGGTGGGTAATAAAAAAGTGATTAATACCTTACTCGAAACTTCGTCAAATGAGTTGAACGAAGTGGTAGCAGTTGGTTACAGCAACATGAAACGAAAAGACATTACCGGCTCTGTAGTTTCGGTTGATGCTGCCGAAATGGCTAAAGTTCCGTCTTCCGATGTTGCTCAGGCATTAGCCGGAAGGGTTTCGGGGGTAATGGTGAGCCAGGCGGAAGGAAGTCCGGATGCTGCAATTTCCATTCGGGTACGTGGTGGAATATCTATTACCGGAAATAATGATCCACTGTATATTATCGATGGTTTTCCAACTGAAAACGGCTTATCAAGTATCGATCCGGGAAGTATTGAGTCTATTGATATTCTGAAAGACGCTTCTGCGACGGCTATTTACGGTGCCCGTGGAGCTAATGGAGTAGTTGTTGTTACCACCAAATCAGGGACTCCTTCCAAAACAACCGTAAGTTATGAAGGCTATGTTGGAGCAAAACAATTGGCTAAGAATTTGCCGATTTTAAGTCCGTATGAATTTGTTATGATGGATTATGAACGTAGAGATTTTGCATCTCAGTCAGATCTACCTAATTTTATTAAAACCTATGGTCCTTATGCCGATATTAGTACTAATTATTCGAATCGTCCCGGCATCAACTGGCAGGATCAGGCATTTGGACAAACAGCTTATACCCAAAATCACCGAATAAGTATTGATGGTGGTGCAGGGAAATTGAAGTACAATCTATCGTATTCTTACAATGATGATCAGGGCCAAATGGTGGCAAGCGGTCGTTCTAAAAACAATGCCCGTATAAAAGTAGATCATCAGATTAGCGACAAATTTAGCGCTTCTGCTACGGTCAGTTATACAGAAAACAAGGTGTACGGACAGGGATCATCGGATGGAAATACCTATTTCAATCCTTTAAGTCAGGTAATTCAATATCGTCCTACCATAGGAATCACCGGAAATGACAAAGACTTACTCACGCTGAATATTGACCCGCTGTTGGATGCAGTTACCGGTAATGTGATGCAAAACCCGGTTATTTCTGCTACTTCCGAACAAAAGAACGTAGAACAACGAATTTTTCAATTAAATGCTGGGTTTACGTATAAGATTATGAGTGGTTTGACTTTTAAGAACAGCATTGGTATGTCATACAATGCTCAACGAAATTCAGATTTTTTCGGAGCTCAAAATATGACAGCCTTACGAAGCAGCATTCAGGGTTGGATAAAAAATGCTGATTCCCAAACTATTCAAACGGCCAATACACTGACTTATGACGGAAGTTTCAGGAAAAACAAATACAGTTTGATGGTTGGACAGGAATATGTAACTAGCTGGACACGCTATGTTCAGGCAAGTTCATACAATTTTCCGAATGATATTATCGGACTAAATGATATGTCGTTGGGTGCTACTCCAGGAATACCACAGTCCTATTTTAATGACGATAATAAATTACTTTCGTTTTTTGGTCGTGCATATTACAATTATGCCGAAAAATATATGCTCACAGTTACTTATCGTGCTGATGGTTCTTCGAAGTTTGCAAAAAAATGGGGGTATTTCCCATCGGCTTCATTTGCATGGCGTGCCAGCGAAGAGAAATTCATCAAAGAATTAGATATTTTCTCGGATTTAAAATTTCGGTTTGGGTATGGCGATGCCGGAAATAACCGCATCAATAATTATGGTTCATTGGCTCTGATGAGTTCTGTTACTGCACCGTTTGGCACAACCACTACAACCGGTTATGCACCCTATCAAATTCCGAATAAAAATCTGCAATGGGAAGCCAACGAAACTATGAATATAGGACTTGATTTGGGATTTTTTAATCAACGTTTAATTATTTCGCCGGAATTTTATATCAATCACAGCTCTCAATTGCTTTTGCAATCTACCCTTCCGGTTTCTTCGGGCTATACCACTATGATTCAGAATATTGGACAAACCGAAAACAAAGGATTTGATCTGACTATAACAAGTATTAATATTAAAACTAAAGATTTTCAGTGGGTCACTAATTTTAATATTTCCCATAATGAAAATAAAATTGTTGCCCTGTCAGGCGAACAATCTTTCCTTCAAGAGTCAGGATTTGGATTTGGACAAACCGATTATATCGTAAAAGTAGGTAACCCCATTGGTGAAATGTATGGCTATAAAATAAGCGGATTGTACCAGGTAAGTGATTTTGACTATAATGCTGGCACCAAAGTGTATACTTTGAAGTCAGGAATCGCTTATGACTCCAGAAAAATGCCACAGCCGGGATTCTGGAAATATCAGGACGTATCGGGAGCTTTTGATGCAAAAGGAAACCCTATTCCTGATGGAAAAATAACCGATGCCGACCGCACCGTGATTGGTCATGCTGCTCCAACATTTTATGGTGGGATGAACAATACTTTTACCTACAAAAACTTCGATTTAAGTGTATTCGTAAATTATAGTGTAGGGAACAATGTATTAAATGCCACAAAAATGTATAATTCGGTTACAGGAATAGCCAACCGAAATGCACTCGAAGTGGTCAATTCATCCAATCGCTGGATTACCATTGATGGCAACGGTGCCCGTATAACCGATCCTATTCAATTGAATGATTTAAATGCAAATAAAACCATAGCTTCCTACCTGAATATGGGAGGAAACGATACTTATATCACATCGTATGGTGTAGAAGATGGCTCATTTCTGAGAATTAATAATGTAACATTAGGATATTCACTCCCCAAAAAAATACTTTCCAAAGTCGGGATAACTAAGTGCAGAATTTATACAACAGCTAATAATCTATACACATTTACCAACTACTCAGGGTTCGACCCGGAAACAAGTACCCGAAATTCTACCGGTTTAACCCCGGGTGTGGACTGGGGTGCATATCCACGAAGCCGTACCATTACCGTTGGTATTAACCTGAATTTCTAATATACTTAAAAAAAAGAAAATCTTATGAAAACAAACTATAAAATCATATTACTGAGTCTTTTGTCCACATTATTCATGTCAGCCTGTTCAGATCTCCTGACAGAAACCCCTTCGTCTTATATTGCCAGTGCCAGTTTTTTTAGCAATACTACTAATGCTAATATGGCAATCGTTGGGATTTATGACGATTTGTCGAAGCTGAATCATTACGGTACCAGCGAAATGTATGTTCAAACATCGGACGATAATTATTATGTTTCCGGTACCGCAACAGATAATCAAAAACGTGATATTTCGCATTATATGGTCACTCCCGGGAACTTAAATCTGGGTTATATGTGGATGTATAAATATCAGGGCATGGATCGCGCCAGTCTTGCTATAGAAAATATTTACAAAATTCCGTACAAAACAAGTGCCGACTCGGCTTTATTAATGCAGTACGATGGTGAAGCCCACTTTCTACGGGCTTTGCTTAGTTATGATTTAGTACGGTATTGGGGCGATGTTCCATACAAAACCACTTCTTCGAATGCAATTGGCGATGCCTACAATGCGCGTGTCGACAGAGATACGATTTACAACCAAATTGTGGCTGATTTAAACATTGCCAAAAGCAAACTTCCCTGGGCAAAAGCAGGTAGCAGTCCCGAACGGGCAACACAAGGTGCTGCACGTGCTTTGCTGATGCGTGTATTATTATCCCGGGCAGGTTACAGTCTGAAAATGGATGGAACACTTACCCGACCTGATGATACAAAAAGAGCTGCTTATTTTAATGCCATTATTAACGAATATGCCGCATTTCAACAGAATGGATATCACAGTTTGTTCTCTAGCTATTATCAGTTTTTCAAAAACAATAGTGCAGGTATTTTAAATTCTCAGGAAAGTTTATTTGAAGTTGCATTCTTCACATCTACCGGTGATCAGGAAGATGCAGGCAACTGGGGTGCAGGAATAGGTCCGTTAACAGATATTGCATCTAAGTATGGCAGAGCCAATTCCTATTTCAGGGTGCTTCCAGAGTGGGATGAGTGGTACGAAACAACAGATATCCGGCGTGTTACCAATATTTGCAAATATTCTGTTACAGCGATCAGCGATTCAGTTGCTTCTACTAATAAATATGCGTATTACCCCGGCAAATGGCGACGTCAATGGATGCCTTATCCGCCCAAAGACCCTAATAACACAGACGTAAATTTTTGTTTACTCCGTTATGCCGATGTAATTCTTATGTATGCTGAAGCATTAAATGAAGTGGGACGTACTTCTGAGGCCATTGATGCTCTCAATATAGTTAGAGCCCGAAGTAAAGCAACAGTCTTAAGCTCTGATTTTTCGAATTATAGTACACTCTATCAACCAAAGAATAAAGTAAATAATGTGTTAACACCAAAATTACTTTCTTTTATTCCCGATGCAGACAATCAGGGTAAATTCCGAACTGCGCTGTATTGGGAACGATGTTTCGAACTGTGTTACGAAGGAACCCGCAAGTACGACTTAATCCGATGGGGAATTTTGTACGAAGCCATTCAAAATATGAAAACGACTTATGTAATCTCCAGTTATCCGGCACCAACTAATTTTGTAAAAGGGAAACATGAATTATTTCCTGTACCACAAAAAGAAATGGATGTAAACTTTAAACTAAATCATCTGAATAATCCGGGCTATAATTAATCTGCTAAAAGAATCAAGAGCCAAGAACCAAGACTATCCAGTAGATTAATGTTTTACAAATTAATATGTCAGATTGATTAATTCGTTGTAAATAATCTATAAATGATAAATCAACTCAAAAGTAAATCACTCTAAATCAAATCAACAATATGCGAAAATTCAGTAATTATTCTATTCTCACTTATATACTATTTATAGTCCTAAGTGTTAGTTCATGCACGAGTACTAATAGCCCGGTTCTGCTTAGCGGTACTGTTACCGATGTGGAAGGAAATGTGTATCATACGGTTAGTATTGGCACCCAAACCTGGATGGCTGAAAACCTGAAAACGACTAAATACAAAGACAGTACATTAATTCCGGACGTTACAAATAATAGTGAATGGTACACTTTAGCTAAAGGAGCTTACTGTAACGGAAATAACCCCCGGACTTATGGAAAACTGTATAACTGGTATGCCGTTAGCTCTGGTAAATTAGCCCCAGCGGGATGGCATGTAGCTACCGATGCCGACTGGACAAAACTTTCTAGCTGTTTGGGTGGCGAAGGTTTGGCTGGAGGAAAACTGAAGGAATCGGGTACTGCACATTGGATCACCCCTAATCTCAGTGCAACCAACGATTCCTTATTTTCAGCTCTTCCGGGTGGTGACCGTGATAGCACCTATCATAGTGCAGGTATCAGCGGTTATTGGTGGAGTGCTACCGAATATAATTCGGCTCAGGCATGGTTCAGGGTTATGAATCACGAAAGCACGGGATTGGGTAGGTTTCCTACCGGCAATAAGGTGTTTGGGTTTTCTGTACGGTGCGTGAAAGATTAAGCCAATTAGCGGATAAATTTATAACTGAAAATACTGCTTCCTTTCCGGAGCAGTATTCTTTTTATTTGGGATGGTTGACCTTTTAGTATCATAAGGCTAAAAATGGCTCTTTATAAGTTGATTTACTGTAATATTCAACATGATTGAAAGTTTTTTCAACAGCAGAGAAAGTTTTATTCTACGATTGAAATTAGTTTTGCATCGTAATTTAGAGATTGAACTCATAAAAAACAACAAAGTTATAATTATAAATTCACTACAATGAAAAAACTAATTACTTTCTTGCTTTGTACTGCACTTTTTGCAGTGACTGCTAATGGGACTACGTATTATGTAAACACTGGTCTGGCAACCGGTGCTAATGATGGTTCTAATTGGGATAATGCCTTTAGAACATTTGATGCAGTTATTGCTGCATCATTTACAAGTGATGCTACAGTAGATAATGTCTACATCAAAGGAGCAATTTCAAAATCAAACGCCTGGACAATGAGTATTGATAACTATTACGGTAGTTTTGAAGGTTGGGAATCTTCACCAACCCAACGTCCAATGAACGATAATGATGGGAACGGAATTATTGAACCCTGGGAGTTTAAATATCCAACTACTTTTACATCTACAAATAATACTACGGCTATTAATGGTTCTGCTGCCATATTGGATGGATTTACAATCACTCAAACAGGAGCTGTGAATGGTGCTACAGATGCTATGACTACTTTAATTTCACCCGTTGGACAAACTGTTCAGAATTGTGTTTTTTATGGTAGTAATCTATCTTATGGAGCCACAACTGCCTTTACAAACAATAACGGAGGTTGTTTGCTAAAGGTATTGGGTACATATAAAAATAATCTGATTGAAAAGAATAATGTATCAATTATATATGGATCAACAGATATAAAAATTGCTCCAATATTAGATGTGAACTGTCCTGCAACAGGATCCGCAAATCCAACTCCTTCAGTCATTATTAGTGGTAACGTTTTCAGGAATAATATTGTAACCATTTCAAATACTGCCGGAACCGCTGTTACCAACCTTAAAGGAATGATTATTAATATTACTGCCAACGATCCAGCTGCAACAGTTACTATTAGTGATTGTTTGGTTTATAACAACGAAGCAAATTATACTGGTGGAGGTAGTAATACCACGGCTGGTCGAGCAAGTATTGCCGGTAGTTTAAATTTTAGTACAAGTTATACATCTGACAGTTATGTAAATTGTTTGTTTGCTAATAATAAAATGACTAATATGCTATCTTGTATGCATGTAATGTATAATA
>SESG01025733.1_pt1 | contig 32414 bp, 42 predicted proteins | sample 3171421 | NCBI WGS metagenome assembly SESG01 (sample SAMN10866946, study PRJNA518727) | freshwater metagenome | biome: subpolar coniferous forest; feature: holomictic lake; material: water; isolation source: holomictic Lake 227, 6 m and 8 m depth | place: Canada: near Kenora, Ontario | collected...
CTATTGACGCTATGTTTGTTCAAAACGGATTGGGAATGGGAGGTACTTCTCTTACGTCTGATCAACAGAACTTTGTTAATCGTTGCTTGGGAATGGAGAAGATACACTGTTTTGATAACGACAAGGATAATGATCAAATGAAGAAACGTATAGATAAGGTTATTCAAAGTGGTGAGAAAGTCTTCTTCTGGCCGCGAGAGTTCTCAAAATATAAGGATGTTAATGAAATTTGTTGTGCGTTGGGTATTGATGAAATGTCTTGGAAATTCTTCCTACAAAACTCGGCAGAAGGTTTGCAAGCTAGAATCAAAGCAAAGATGACCTAGAGCTGTGTAGCGGCCATTAAAAGTGCCTTTTTGAAATCCTCTTTACACTTCTTTTTATCTTCTGTACCTTCTTCGTTGGTATAAGTAGGCAACTGAGATTCGAATTCTGCCTTCATTTTGGACAGGAATGCGTCACTCATTTTTATCTTCTTCGGAAACATGATTTTAGTAGTCGTCTTCCATGTTCTTGGAAGAGTAATATTTTCTGTCACCAATTGATTGAAATCGCAGCGCATTAGTTATTTATGTGTCATATTACACATTTTAAAAGGTAGTCCAGCCAGCATCTAAAAGATCCTCAGCACTTCCAGTACCCATACTATGTCCATATTCATAACTACCAGAATTACTAGGGGTGAAGAATGGATCGTTAATATGTAGATATTCCTTAGAAAATTCTTCAACCCCATCCATTAATATTAGTCCTTCTTCGAGATCCTTAATATTGTAAAATTGTGGATCAGATTCATGCATATCTTCTCTGGATTCAATTATGCATGGCTTTCCTTGAGTATCCCATTTAGCTACATCAAAGTATTGTGGTACGATATCAGGCATCAAACAAAACAATGACCATATCAGGGACATAACTCTATCATCAAAAAATGAATCGCTTTTTCTGCGATATATACCAGTAGGAAATTTAATGAACGTCTCTAATTCCTTGATAGTGGTGATATCGTTGATTTTGACATGCTGTAAAGTGTTCAACCAATATCTCATGTTAGCAGTCCCTGCAAATTTTATATTATTGTGACTGAACACACCCATCTGTCTGGTATGTGAATGGGCAGCAGCATCTGATAATTTCGAATAACATACAATCTTCTCATAAAGGAGATTATAGTGAAGAGCGTCGATGAGTTGTCCTCCGCAGTTATTACGTTCTACCAGTAATGGTGGCTTGCCCCAAGATAAGCAGAGATTATACAAACGATTAGCAAAGTGATACGGTTCAATTAAATTAGTTCCATATACAGCAACTTGCCTTATATCGCTCAGATCAGTGACATCTAATACCTGTGCAACGGAAGCTGCCCTTCCTATTCCTTCGCCAACATCGACGCCTATGACGTAGATGTGTTTCGGATCTGGCATTTCAAAGACTAGATAAGAATCGTCTGCACTTTTGAAAATAGGTTCTATCCTTTCATTTTTAAAACGTTCAATTACCTCCCCTCCAACAGCCCCTGCAGAAGGATCAGAAAACTGGTTGCCAAACTCCTGAGCGAACGCCTCTTCCGATCCGAGCGCTGACACCATTTGCGACTTCCACCTTTCAGTTCTACCAGGGACTTGCCACCAGTCAATTCTTTCAGCCTTCCAGTCGCTCCCACCTTTCTCAGCATGTGAATATATTTCGTAAAATTTATTCCCTACGCCGTTTGGTGTTGAGACGGCGAAAATTTTAGATCTCTTAGAAGAAGAAACTACTGGAATAACTGACATCCAGAACTCATGCATTAAGTGTGTATTGTGATTGAGTATGTCGTTTGCATAATACACATTGCCATCTTTTACGTCTATCAAATCATACGGATTGCCTACTTTGGTTTTGGTTATCGAAATCACCTCTTCAAACCCATCTACCGTCTTTATTTCCTTGCCTAAGCATTTTTTGCATAATATTTTCTCGCCGTCTCTGCTTATAAACGCATGATTCTTAGTAACTTCTATTTTTTTCAAACTCGCTGTAACTACCTCATAAAATTGGCGCTTTGAATATTTTACTACACCACCAAACTCACTCCACCCCGTCGGTGTTTTAACTTCCCAGTCGGTATTTTTAATGATTTTATTCTTCATGGTGTAATAAATATGTCCCTTTCTGTTACAATCTTAAAATTGTAAGATTTTTCTTCACAATATACTCGCAATCCTTCAAATTTACAAATATTCTGTTCTGTATCCGTGAGGCTTAATGGCTTAACTTCTATAGCCGTGTTTGTTATGGGGTCCCAAAAAAGATGATAATATTGTTGCGCTAAAGAGCATGACTCAAGCTCAGTGCCTATGAACATGGTTTTTAGTAGCTTCCATATATTTTCGGCGTTCCTCATTTTATAAAACCCCTCAAAGTATAAATTTTTATTTAATTTATTGCCGCAGTGGTCTGTAAAAAAATCAATTACAGCCTTTCTATCTTCTCGATTAAATGGTTCCAACATCTTTCTCTATTATATCTATAAAATTACTAATGGTAACTTTTTTTATTTCCCCAGTCTTCTTATTCCTAATCTCTACTGTTGATTTATCACTGACACATTCAATAAATGCCATCTCATCAATAATAAGCGCAGAGACACTGTCGCCTCTTATCGCAGACGACGTGGTTGTACTGACACCTATGCTACTATCATTATCAAATGTTACACCAGTCTTGCCATATTCCTTAACACCTGGTTTAAGATATAGTGGTAACAATTCATAAGCAATACGAACCTTTTTAAAAATTTTAATAGCAGTTTCTTCTTTGTTCGCTACAATAACAACTCGCTCATCCCCCCTAAAACATGCAATCCATAACGCATATATGACCATGAGCGTACTTTTTCCAGTTTGACGAGATGCCAATACCACACAGAACCTATTAGCCAGCAATGACCTGAGGATTTGTTTCTGTGCAGGGTATAGTTCGATCTTTTCTTTAAGACCTTTGTTCAGATTGACGATAGTGAAATGACTTTGTGCAAAATGAATAACATCATCCTTACATTTCTCAACCTCATCAACCATTGCCTTAGTCCACTCAAACTGTGCGTTCTCTTTTGGAACATTTTTGTCCCCTCTATATAATTGATTCTCATCAATTGGCGTACTAATAATTTTGTCGTCGTTAAAGTCTGTAGAGGGTACGGACTTCGCTTTTGGCTTTCTACCCATAACGTATTTACCCCAATCGCCCTACCAACTCACTGATTGAGGGTGTTCAACAAAGTACTGCGCAGATGTTCTACTAATGCGTCTTTATCATGAGGATTTGAAGCATGTGAGATGGTGACCTTTTCACCGTTGAGATCATATCCCAAAATAAGATAAGAACTAAGATATTCCTGCACGATAACATCAAGATGCTCTAGATCTCTCAATTTACTCTTTCTCAAAGAGTCTGCGCGCGTAGAAGCATCACAAAAGCGCGAAATCGCATTGGTAATCACATCAGCTACTTCCTTTGATACAAACTCTGCTTCTTGCGTAGGGATGGGCAAATCCACAACCTTTTTAGGTTTAGTCGAAGCCTTCGGTTTCTTCTTTGGAGAGTCCCCTGGTGTAGCCATATCATATTTATGAATATTAGGCATCTTTTCCTTCCTCTAGATTTTTCTCATAACCTGGCGCTTTATTGTTGATCCCTGCTTCTACTAGATGTGTGACTAATACTTCGTATGAACTTGTCTTAATTTTAATCTTACCAAGAATATATTGACCACCGTCATATAATTCAAAATAGGTATCGTTCATGAAGTCGTTCACATAACACGTGCAAAAAACAGAGGATACACCAGGATCTATAATAATCGTCCATGCTCTTGGATCTACCTCGCTGTATCCGTCAAATAATTTATAGGCATAATATCCACTATCTCTCAATCTCTTGATGAAATAGCCGAGGGTGGTAATTTTGTTATTTGCCATATAAAAATAATTATATGCAAGCTGTTACATACGCACCTTTTATTGTGGTGGAGTTCGAAAAAATACAGAGACTGCTGTCTTTATATTACTCATGATATTTTCTACACATTCAGTAGTAGAAGCATCTGTTACGATTTTATTTCTTTCGAAGTCGTGAACAGTATACCTAGTCTTGGCAAATATATTTTTATACTTCCAACGAATCATATTATGAACGCGCGCTCTGACCTGTAACATACTACATCATTCGCTGTAAACAATAAAGAACATTAATCATAAACAAATATGCGCGCGCCATACTTTAATTATGATTTATAGTTTTTTATTTTCTATTTTTTATAAATTTTGTCAAAAATAACAACGCGACGATGCCACATATTCCGATGACAACACTCTTGGATTTCTTCGTGGACGTAGTGCCTGATACAAGAACCCACCTCATAGCTCCAAATCCATCCACTTCATATTTGCCCTTACCAATAACTTTATTGGTATTATAGTCAACGTAATCACATTTTTGTATTTCTGGATTGCTATTCAAAAGGTCAGCTATCGGCTGCATACCTCTGCAATGTGGTAGATCGCCCTTTTGATTATTTTCAAGAATTTCCTTTTCTAAAATGATGCGCTTCTTGTTCTTATTAAAGTAAACGACCGTTGTAGGTGTCCATAACAATGAACTAATACATAACTTTACATTTCTCTTAATATTTTTCAAGATCTGGATCGGCGTTGCTTTCTTAGTCGCGACTCCGAACACGTTCATGTCTATATAACTGTAGGAGAATACAGGATTATAACCGGCATTCGTGACACGATCCCAACGATCACGAAGGTTATATTGACAATAATTTGGGGCAGTTTTAATTGTTCTCATAATTTATTTCACTAATCCGGAAATGACAAATTTAATATTGAGCCCGTCTTCGACTACTTCGAATATGGCTACCTTCAGAGTAGTGTTAATTTTGATAATAAAACTAGGCGTCTTGATTCCGGCTAATAAACGAACACTGTCTAAATTCAACGGCAATGCTTTGATGCTAGATAAATCGCCTGTCTGTAATCCATCAGCGATGTGATAGGAAACACTATTGATGTTATGTCTCTCGAGGTCATTAATTTCTGCATATATACCGTCACTGTTTTGATAAAAATAAAGTTTATCCGAATCAGCTGCGACAGAACTTCCTCTTAAAACCTCAGCTAGTTTTGCGGTAGTTAATTCAAAAACTACGTCATACGGTAGCGCTTTAACTTTTTCTACCTTGATAGGCACCCTTTGCATGTACATGTCTTCTAATAAGAAATAATTAAACTTAAATTCTTTTGTATGATACTTGAGTGAATTGGAGGTAATTTCTAGAGACACATCATCCTCAGGAATGCAATCGAGCAATCGAGCGAATTTTTTGATGTCTGGGATGTTTAGAGTTTTCAGTGTAGTATCAATATCAACATCCAACGAAGCGTATATAATAACGCCTCCATCGGCAGTACTACCAATGGCTTCTATACTATTATCTAATACGGTCAGAGCAAGATTATCCGCTACTCTACTTAGAGGCGTTAAAAATTTGCTAAGAAATGCGACTTTATTAAAATTAATCTTTGACATTCTTGGATTCTAATGCTGTTGCAATACGTTTAAGGGTTTTGTCGATGGATCGAAATAACTTAATTTGTTCATCGTCATCTGCTTTTCTAGCCGGTCTTACTGGCCGCTTACTCTCTGGTTGTGGATAAAATACTTCTGGTGCTCCAGGATTTTGATAAGTGACTGGTGCTTCTAGTGGAAGGGGAGGTGGTTGTTGAAATGGAAGGGGAGGTGGTTGTTGCTGTGGTGGTACAAAATCCTCTGGGAGTGGATGTTGTCTCATAGCTTGTTCGTTAATTGTCCTCAATAATTCACGCTCTCTGGTCGATTGAAATGAAGCACCACCTGTTAATATTGTTCGTGGATCTACTACTTGTCCGTCACCAATAGTACCTTGCCCTGTAATTTTCGAATTGATATCTGTCAATTCCTTTCCTGAAATAGCGGCGAGCATTGCTATTCCTAGTTGGTCTTCCGATGGAGCATTCTGATTCATATGAGTATTTTAATATAAATTTATAAATTGTCAAATGATGTTATTGTCTGAATTTGAGGCCACATCCACGTAGTCTCTCAAGGTGTCCATAATAACGACTCTGTCCATGTAGTAAACAAACTATCTCTCCCTTAACTACCAACGCGTCTAAAATTTCCCGGATTTGATTAGACCAAAAACTGATTTGCTCTTGAGATCCGACATCGCATGTCCATCTCCATATATATCGTATATCGCATAATTCCTCGTGGCTTTCCAACATCTTTAAAATGCCTTCTTCATTGAATATTGTGGTATCTTCGATGTTCATAATTTTTTATATTTTTTGAATACGTTGCGCATGTCTCTTTTGGTATGCATGGAACCAAATTCGCGATCTAATCCTGGGCCCCGATACTCATCATAGTCGACCTTTCGGTTATCCTTCTTGGCAATAATTTGTTCAATGACATCATCTGTTATTTCTGACCGCTGGATACGTGTACAGCTAAAAATTACAAATTCGTCTGGATTGATGCATATATGTTCGATGTGGTGTTTCATAAAATAAAAACGGGAGGTACATTACATACCTCCCGTTTGTTAAGGTTTTCCTTGGTTAGTGCAGTTCTCTTCCAGCATCAATCACGGAGCACGCAATAGATTGATGGATCGATTCATGATGATTTACAATCACGCGATAATCGTTGATGCGCTTATCAAGATCCTTGTCCAATTCCACGGCGACCTTGCGGACCATGTCTTCGACAAACACTGGATTCTCATACATAAGCTCAGTTTGCCAGGCCTCGTCAACGCGCTTCAGTGCATTAACCATTGGTGCGGAGGCGCTCTTCTCGACAGCTTCAACCAACTCTTCGAACCAATAACAACCGTCTGGCCCGATCTTATTGAGCTCCACAGTGACGTCTGCATATGACTGCTGATTGTGTGCACCGTAATCCGAAATCTCTTTCGAGCACGGACATAGCGAGGCGTACAACACATTAGCCGAAAGGAAGAATTTCTTCTCACCGTTAATGAGCTTTCCTTCGAAAGCACCTTCGTACGACATGTGCGATTTGACTTCTGATACAGGAGCAGACTTGATCACAAAGTAATCAAACTTGATCTTGATGTATGCATTCTTACTTTCCAACTTAGTTGCACATTCATCGAGGAGAACATCGATCAGCTCATCGATACGATGGGTCTTATTTGCGATAAGCTCTTCCACCATAATACGATAACGGCTCATGTTAGTCCCCTTCGTCTCTGCTGTCAAGTCAGTATAAACACTGATGATTGCCTTCGTTGGATTGATTGTTCCATCCCTCTTAACGATCTGCATAGGAACAATAATATTCCTGGAACCGACCTTTGGGATGTATTTCTTAGGAAACCCGTCCACTGTATTTTGAATGTCGGGAATGTCTGCGTTTGTCTTTTTTCTTGGCATAATGTTAATTTGTTAATTTACTCTTTTATTATATACTCTTCTTACAGACCTGCAAGAAGTTCTTTCAATTTTGCATCAGATGCGCTGAGTTCTTCCTTTTCGTCTTCTTCCTTTTCATCAGGAATTTCAGAACCTTTTCCAACTCCCTTGAAGAAACCTTCGTCTTCATCAATTGCCTTGGATGCGACTTCTTCTTTCTTCTTTGCTGTTGGCGCTTCCGTCATGAGGAAGTGCTGGTCAAGAAGCTGCTGAAGTTCTGCCTGTGATTTAGGAGGGTTGAAGCTCTTGAGATCATGGATGCTGTTATAAATCTCTTGAAGCTTGGCTTCGTTAATCCCATCCAATTTACTTGGGCTGGTAAAACGCGAAGATGCGTACGTAATCATGAATTTCTGTCCGCCATCACGGCTATTAGCGCGGGATTCACATTTGATCTTCAATGTACAACCATTGACAATATCAAAGATTTTCTCAACACCAAATTCTTCTGCATCATCACCAGAGATGGCACTTTCGATGATCTTGGCCAATTCCTTACCATAACGAAGAACCTTAACAGTCCCATTGTTCTCTGGCTTAGAAGGGTCCGAGATAACATAAACATTAACCATCCAGTTCTCTTTGCGGCCGACCATGTTCAATTGCTGTTTACGGCTTGCATCAGCGTCTTTATAAGAGCGCATGACATAAGAGTCAATTGGGCATGTCTCACCATACGTGGTAGGACAGAGTGCTGCAATGAATTGACCAGTCGCGAGACTTTTCCACATATGACTGAAATAGTGATAGATGGAATCTCTTCCGCAAGACACATTCGGGACCAAACGGACCTGATATGTTTTATCTGCCTCGAACTTCAAAATGTCTTTAAAGTTCTGATTTTCGGGTTTCTTGTTCAAGGAGTCTTTGATCTCGTCGAACAACGATTTTGTTAGTTTATTAGCTGACATAGATTGATATTAAAATATTATAAGGAAAAGTCAAATGGAATTATATAAAAATTAGGCTTTATTCGCCTGTAAAAAATCTTGAATTTTAGGTAATGCGGTAGTTAGTAAAGGTCTCAGTATTCGAGAACTAATATAATTATGGCGATGAGTTGCAAAATTCTGACCAAAATCACCCAAAAGAACTTCTTTTTCGTCGTCAGGAATTACAGCAATTATAACTGATATGTCAGTGAAACCCATAATTGTATAAGGATCAATACGATTACGTTTGATGTGATAAATCCACTCAGGCCAATTTCCAGAAAATGTATAATGTGGATAATCCCATACAGATATCCTGTGTTCTTGACAAAATTTTGTAATAAAACCCAAAGACTCTTTTACTTTATCCACTCGCGCATCTGGAGAGTCTCTTTCCAGCATCATCTTATATGTGGAATATGCTTTGATTCCTTTTGGAGAGGCAAAAAATTTAAAGTCAAAATATCCTTGATCTGGATAAACTTTATACGGTGCTGCAAAATATTCATTTAAATTAATATCCGGATAACGTATCATAAAATTCGCAACACGCTTAATGAAAATATATTGCGGGTGTTCTTCGAAATTATTAAAATTCTTTCTGATCTGGAAAGCCTTGCCTTGGCTTACTCTCGATTGGATGAGATACGCATTATAGATCCTTTTCTCGAGGTCTGTTGCAATATTGGGATTTCTAGAAGCTGTATCTGCCACTTCTATATATTACAGTGAATTGATATGAAGTCAACTTCAAATATTTGTCTTTTTTGATTTATTGCCTGGTTTGGATTTTTGAAAAGCTCTTTTAGCGTTTTTGGACTTCAATAATGATGGGTACAACTGAAGTAAGCCCAACAATGATTCATATTCATTATCCGTTTCCGTAATCTCAGTGAACAAATCACGGACATCCTTGTTCTCTAGGATTAACACAAATAAATTCGCGATGTTAATCTTCTTGTCAAGAATCATAGAGAATAGTGATCCAAAACTCAAAACGCTTTTTATATACTCTATGGACCTCAATCTTTGGTAGGGGTTTGCCTGGTCTAAAAATGCAGAAAATGCGCGTTCGTCCATATATCTTTAATTACCCATCGGAGGACGTCTAGTCAACACCAATCCTCCACACTGGCTTATAATTTTGCTTCTTTCAATGACTTGGCGAACGTCAAAAATGTTTCCGTGATGACACCCCCAGCGGCGTATACATGCCCTCCTGACTTCTTCCCACACAAAGCCTTCGCCAAGACATTTAAATCTAGGTCCTTGGCGTCGTTGCCCCTTCTAAACGACACCTTCGAAGTTTTCTTAATTATCAATGCTGTCATATCAGCCCCATGATTATCGATGAGATAATCGCTAATCTCGGAAACATGGGTATCAACAAACGCGGCATATATTTTTCTATTCTTTCCCTGAATATTGGCCTCGCCACAATAATATGTTGTATTTGCTATGGATTTTTCTACAGCCTCATTATAATAGTCGATGATATTATTTTGGAATTTATTAAATCCAGAAAATCCATCATGAAAGTTCTCAATGAATGACTCTACTTTTTTTGTTGTATTGTGGAAGACAATATTAAGATCATTGGAAATCGGTGTCTTTTTAGAGTGACTGTCAACATCATCAGCAAGAAGTATAAGCGTTTTCTGTTTATCTGTAATCTTCATTTTACCTTTGAGAAGATCATACATATGTAATGCATTTGACGAATATTCTCTTACATGCACTTGAGCTTGTTTAAATTTTAGTTCCTCACCCGAGCTATGATGATCAAAAATAACTACGTTTGGATAATCCATCTCTTTCTCAAATAACTGCGCATCAAGATCAAGAATAAAGATTTTATCAAAATCCTCCACTGTATTAATTTTCTTCCAACGCATCAAAGAGTCTTCCACTGTCGATGGCATCATGATAGTATAGGGGATTGGGCGTTTTAACAACCATTGTAAGATGCAGAAGCTTGTCACCCCATCAAGATCTGGATGAAAAAATGCGTGGATGTTTGGGGCGTTATTCATAATTTAATTATCTCCTAGGAGCTTATTTAGAGTGCCTTCGGCAGAATTCACTACGTCTTGTCTATCATTACCAGCAAAATGGTCTGGATCAGTCTCTGTTAATGTTAGCGTTTCGTACTCTATTTTGAATGGGCAACATCCAAAATTAACACCAAAACGATTCTTAATCATCTCTAGATTAATAACACCCAATTCCTTTTCTTCTTCACCCTGCCATATAGAACACATAACATCACAAGTCGCAGCGAGACCAATACTCTCTGAAATATTTTCCATGCCTGGAGCTACATCCCAACCTGAACGATTTACCTGAGTGGCGGTTATGATGGGGATCCCATATTTAAATGCAATTGCTCTCAATTGCTCCGCCACTTCTTTTACACCTTCATATGTGTTAAGATTCTTTGTTGATGGCTTGATCAAATTGATGTAGTCGATTACAACCACATCTGGTTTAAACCCTTTATGAATTAACTTTGAAATATACCCATCAATTTGACGGACTGTAATTGATTTGGGAGGATATTCTTTGATGACTAATTTACTATCTAAGGACTTACCAACTTCCTCAAGTTGCGTCTTGAGTTCGCTGGTATATGTCTTTAACTGTCCATGCGGAATTTGTGTAATTTGTGAGCTGATTCGTTTTGCATACATGAATTCAGACATTTCCAGGGAGATTAAAAGGGTGTTTCGATTGTCTCTCACTAAATTGGTAGCTATATTCCCCAAGAATATACTTTTTCCCACGTTAACCTGTCCGAGAAAACATGTTAAAGTTTTTGGATATAACCCTCCTTCTAATTTATCATCAAGAAATTTCCAACCAGTTCGCATTGGGTTATAAAGTGTGGTAAGTTCTTTGATGTGTCTATCGACTTCCTCAAAGTACCAATGACCCATATTCTCTTTGAGATTAATATTATAAATCTTTTCGAACTCAGTTAGAATAGTTCCTGCGTCCGCTTCACCACTATCAAAACGGGATGCAGTTTCCAAAATAGTCTTTTGTAATCCCCGTTCCTTCAAAAATCTTTCCGTATTGGACAATAATTCTTCTCTGTTAAATTTAGAATCCATCTTCTTGAACTGGTCTACTATGACCCCAAACGCGCGCTGTTCGTCTTCGATCAAATGTGTTTTGACTTCCGTTAACGTAGGAACGGTCCCAGTGTCTGTGAAGAATTTCAATACATGTTTCAGTATAATTCGGACATTGGGGTTTTCGAAATACACCGGATCAGCATATTCGACAATAGATGACAAATAATCCAAACTCATGAATGAATTGAGGAGGATCACATATTCGTAAAACCCTAGGTCTAAATTTCTTGTTTCTTTTTCGTCAGTACTCACTTCCATCTATTATATATGCATTTTTGTATTTTTCTCTGTCATTTGCATAAATATCAAATGACCACCAAATTTAATGAAGTTCTTCAATCACTTATATCAGAAGATTTTGAGGCTTATTATTATCATAATATACTATCACCTAAATTTTGGACAGGTAGTAAATTCAACCCAGAAATAAGAAAAAAATTAATAACCATTGCGACAGATCTATATAAAAAATTAGACACTGATGCGCCTCTTTTAGATATTCAGTTGACTGGGTCTTTGGCGAATTATAACTATGCACCTTATTCAGATCTTGATGTCCATTTAATTTTGGATTTCAGTGAAGAGGAAGATGCCGAATTAGCAAGAAGAGCATTTAATGGTGAAAGATTCATGTGGAATGCTAATCATGATATCAATTTTTTTGGGCATGATGTTGAAGTATACGTCCAAGATGTCAATGAACAACACAATAGTTCTGGTTTATTCAGTTTAAAAAATAATAAATGGATCAAAGTGCCTATCCACGACGTGCCAGAAGTTGACGCGAAAGATGTTGATGAGCAATATGACCGATATGTATCTCAAATTGACGATTTAGTTGAGGGATTCTCAATCGCTGAAAGTCCAGAAGAATTCAAAACACTGAGAACAAAAGCCGTAAGAATGAAAGAGAAAATTCACGGTGAAAGAAAAAAATACCTCAAACAAGGTGGCGAGTTCTGCGTAGAAAATTTAACATTCAAAAAACTAAGGGCAGAAGGTTACTTCGATAAACTCATGGACCTTGACAATGAGTCCTACGATAAAGAATTTTCAGAGGAGTAAATTAATACTCCTCTGAAAATTTAAGTCTAGTCCGTTTCTAACTCAGATGAAATAGACTCGATCTCTTCGACTTCATCCAATTCGTCTGGTGTCTTATCACCCGTCTCCAATGCTAAAAGTTCCACATCCTCTATAGACACTGTGGTCCCTGACGAATATGATAGTTTTTCTTTTAATACACCTTCGAGAGTAGGCATAACCTTCTTCCACATTTCTGGATCCATTTCAATATTTTTTCTAAACCCTAATCTTTCTCCATTGAAGAAATATGAATGGCCTTCTTTAGTAAAGACTCCAAAAGCCTCTGCTAGATCAAACAGTCCTGCATGTTTGTCAAGACCTGTTCTAAAGTTAAGGTATAACTCAGTCTTGAGGAAACTTGGTACGAATCTATTCTTAACAGTCAACGCACCTAACGTGACTCCTGACACATTATGTGAAATTGCAACAGCTTCCTCGTCAGGATTATCAGTGGACTTTTCTTGTCTCGTGCTCAATTGTACTAATACAGACGCCAAATAAATGGGGCCTTTACCGCCAGATTGATTTTTTACGAGAGTTGGGAACATCTCCATTCCTTCATATGTGTGGTTGCTGAACAATACAGGTACTCTGGCCTTTGCAGCTTTATATGTGATGGCTCTCATCATACTTTTTGTAGCCTTTGCCTTCTGTCCGACGTCAGCCGCATCTTTTCCTGCCAGGGAATCTTTAATCTCTTTTGAGCTAGCTAGATTACCCAATGAGTCAATGGATATAATAAACTTCTGTGTACAACTATCTCCGGCCTTGATAATATTATCTAAGAAGGTACTGACCTGATTCCTACAATCTTCGACAGTCTCCACAGGATAATACTTCACCTTCTTTGAATCCATACCAGCGCCTTCTGCACTCTTCTTATCAACGGCAACCTCAGAGTCCCAGATAACAGGCATATATCCCATTTTCTGTGCATTACCCATTATCTTATTCATGATAAGACTTTTGCCAGACATACTGGGTCCAGCAAAGCCGGTAATCCTACCTCTAGGAATACCACCATAAAGAGAACCCGAAATAATAGCGTTTAACGCATATGATCCAGTGTCGATCCATTCATCAGGAATCGACAATGTATTGTCTGCGAGAATATCAGCATCAGGATTTAATGCATCTACGGACTTGAATATATCATTCAGATCCTTAAATGCATTTTCCTTCTTTTCTTTTTTAACGTAAGCCATTATATTAATCTTCGGAGAATAATTTGATTACTTCAGGTCCAGAGGCAGGTGACGTTGGCGGTGCGATCACTGGTGCTGGGGCTTGCACTTGGATCGGTTGGAAAATACCCTCATACTGCGCATGGAGCTTGAAATCAAATTCAGTCTCTGTCATGAGTGTGATGTTGTTTTTCTTAAACGTCCACTCAGTAGCCTTGTTGGGGTCTGCCAAAAATTCACGGAAGAACAATGGAAGAATTTGAACCCTCATCTGTTGAGATCCTGGAGGACCTACTTCTACGAGTTGAGTGGTTGATGGGTTACTGACTGTGATCGTGTCATTCGTTTCTGAGACGAGTGGTGCGATGATGGTTCTGCCGATGTTGTCTAAAAAGACAATTAGTTTTTTGTTCATATTTTTATTATTTTATTTGGGGTTGGTTGTAATCCATTTCGCGTGTATAATATTTGATGTTGTATTATACCTGTATCTGACGATTGAGTGAGCGTGTTTTTTTAAGTATTTTAACTGTAATTTTTTATTCAAAATATCAAAAAGTATATAAGCAGGCGCATGTGCTCCTATAGCTATGTGAACATATCCCAACCCAGTCTCACTTTCAAATTTGTCAGTTTTATAATGATCCGTCTCCAAAGAAATATTCTGTTTAAATTCAATTGAAATTTGCTTCATATATTTGTTTAGTTAATGGTTATTTTTGTTACTGAGCGAGGGCCTAATATAGCGCCATCCACAATGTTTCCGTATTCGTAACTTGCGATTAGATTTGAATGTTTCTCTAAAAGGTTCGAGCATAACGTCTGATCTTCGATGATAAAAACCTTATACACCTTATCGAAGGCTGTTGACATAGATGTATGGCTATATTGCAAACCATAAGTCCGTTCAAAATCTTCTCTCGATTTCCAAGGTTCCTTTATGAGAGGATCTTGTATAAATTCAATTGCTATTCGTGCGTGTGTTTGCATATTTTAAAATTATGTTTGATCTTTCTTCTACACTACCTGAAAGATTAATCACATCTATCTTATACTGCGTAATCAAAAAGTCAAACGAGGAAACTGTAAGTTCAAAGAATTTCTTATCTACTGTTCTCACTCCATCATTCACTAAAGACAGCTCAGGCATTACATAAAATATTTTATCATACTTCGGCAAAAGATCTTCGAAAATACAAAGACATGCGTCGAATATCTTAGTCGAGATCTTATTCTGAAACTTAAGAACACTTGTATAAGCCATGCCGTCTAATGCACATCTATCATGAAGAAAATTACTCCCTGCTGTAATATACCTCTCATAAAATTTAGTCATCACACGAAGTTGCGTTAAAGCTCCTCCTTCTTCATTGATTATAACTCCTTCTTTTTGTAGACCTCTCGTCATACTTGAAGAGAACTCATAATCCTTAAATATCGAGTTAGCACTCTGATTTTTAAGAAAGTCTACGAGAGTACTCTTTCCTTGCGAATGGCTTCCAGAAATAGCTATTTTCACTTTACTGGCCCTCTGATATAATTTTCACACATGCTTCTAAATATATTAATATTATTTTTGATAATGTCAAGTTGCATCGTCGGAGGATGGACGTCGATGTAATCTACGAGTTTACAACTCCACTTCTCTGTGGACCCGTGTCTGGGATGGTATTCGTATCCCAGTAGGCCAGCGACGACAGGGTTTGAGGTATCGACTGACTCAATGAACCTATACTTTTCCTCCGTATAAAAACGGAACTCAAAAGGCAAACTACTACCCAAAATGTGATGTGGTTTAGAATAATCAATAATATTTTCATAAATTAAATCGTCGAGCAATTCTTTCCTTCCGAGCGCGAACGGAAGCCATGGCGCATCAGAACTTGCATGTCCATCCAAGAAATAATCGTAAGCAAAAGAGAACGCGATCTTATCGACATGGTCTACCATGAACTTATAACACTCTTTAATATCGTTGTATGTTCTTCCATGAACGACGCCGATGGTCTTGGCGTCGGAATCAATACCACCCAATTTTTTAAATTCTAAAAGGTTATTCTTTGTTCCCTCATATGAGTTAAACATATCAGGTATGATGTATTCTGATGGATTAAGACGATTTATCCACTTAATAAATTCTTTACTGTCATACGCTGTACCTAACTCAAAAAGGGAGTTATCGAGTAACACTTTGCGCCCCAAAGCTTTAGATTCCACAAAATATTCAAAGTACTCGGGATATTGAGGTAGTAGGTGTACAAGGCTGTAGCAATAATCTGTTATAGCTCTGACGTCTTTCATAATAGAAATTGGAGCTTCGTGTGCAATTTGAAACATAAATACTATATTACTATGAAAAACACGAATATCAACGATACTATAGAAGAAAGTGCATTTTTTATAGCAAAATTAAATAGTGAAACCCTGTGGGACACAGATTCGAGTACTATAAAAGCATGCATTGCATGTGCTAAAAAAAGATTAAACATGACAAAGGATAGTAAGTGGCCGCAGGGTACTACAGTGGAAATTGTTCGTGTTGTAGTCCAACAATCCTTAGCTAAACAAATTCAATAAATAGGATATTATGAAGTTAATTCGTGGTAGTGTTAATTTGGAAAAGTTGTATATGACAGAAATTCCTAAGTTTATGAGGGGTGTTTATATTATAGGTAGTTTTAGCTGTGCTGACAATGAATTAATATCATTAGAAAATAGTCCTTATGTGAGCGATAGTTTCTTTTGTTTTAATAATAATTTAGAAACACTCAAAGGAATGCCCAGTAGTATACCAGGGAGCTTCTATTGCTCAAATAATTGTCTTAATTCACTTGAAGGATTTCCTACAAAAGTAGGGGGTGATTTATTTTGCTTCGGTAATTTGAGACCATTCACCGTTGCCGAGATAAAGAAGGTCTGTGTCGTGGGTGGAACAATCCGTGGGGGACATTAGCTAAACAAATCCAATAAGTCAGTGACTTTTTCTTTTCCTAACTCAGGAAATCTCCACCCTGCGCCATTATACAACCTCTCAATACCAGCAGATACTAATAACATGAACATCTTTTCTTTGTCAGGTTCAATTCCATGTTCTTTAAATTCTTCGGGAAAATTATCGCCATTGTAGGCTACATGGTCGATACCAAATGGATTTTTCAGTGTATAGAAATGTTTCACTTTGTTGCCATTTGTGATCGCTTCATACTTCTGGGTGAGTTTTAATTCCTCAAGAAGGTAGTTATATGTTAGTGTTGCTCTTACGTGCCCTGGTGTACCTTTATTGAATTTATTAAGGGATGTACCATGTGCGTATTTTTCGCAATCTTTGATACCTGTCCGTTTACTTATATCAACTACAGATAATTCTTTAAATTTTTCGAATGCCTCTTTGTACAATCTGTTAGCCACATATACATCCTGTGTCAGTAACGCAGTTTCTAATACTGGTTTCATAATAGCTTTGACGCTCTTGGATATAGAAGATCTTGCCATCTCAACACCGACATATTTAAATTTATCACAAGGAATACCTTCTTCATCGAGAATGTGTAATATATATCTTTTCTTTTCTAAGAAAATTCCCACGTCTGCGATTGCTTCACGTTTAAACTCGAATCTAGGATCATCAGAGTTTAATTTTTTCTTTGCCCACTTTAGAATATCAGTATTGATATAATTCCCCAACTCTTCGACTAACTTAGATACATCAGGATTTATCTTTCCGTCAATAGTCAAAGAAAGACCTAACTTATCAAGAACTGGTTGAATTGTGATGTATTCAGAATCAGTATCTCCTGCTAGCAATAATTCAACGTCGACCGCGTATTTGTTCTTAGCGTACTTTCGGATAATCTCTGCCCCTTCTTTTACTACCGCTTGACCAGTATGGGTAATAGAGGCAGCGTTATCCATGTCTAGAATAGAGGAATACTTGTTCGTTTGTGCGCCGTATATGCTATTCAAGAGAATTTTAATAGCCCAATCCAAAGCGCTTAATGTAGAAATTTGGTCAACCAAAACATTAATTTCACTTTGTAATTCTTTTGAAAATTTATCCTTGATCTCTTTCTTTTTTGAAGCCAACTCCCTTTTCTTTACCGCATTCTTCTTTTTAATTTCTACTCGCTCCCCATACACCCTATTAATAAGACTCGGTATGATTCCTCTTTGTTTCTGGGTATACAATGTTCCAGACCTCGATACTGCTAGTTGTTCTTTCTCGATGAACATCTTGAACTTTGTGGGAGATAATGGGAAGTTATTACCATTTACAAGTGTAACATTAACCTCTTCATTATTATCTAACGCTCGTACCGAATTAATATTTCCTATTTTAGTCTCCGGCGAGATATTCAGAGTGACTATTGTATTAGGATATAGTGAATTCACGTCAAAACTCACAATACCTTTCTGGATCCCTCCCGTAGATTCCGTTACGAAACCTCCTTTCAATGGCGGTTGTTCATTATCATCTTTCTTAAAAGTTGATAATATAAGATCACCCTTTAAAGCTTCCATAGCGACAGCCCCTGCAATGATAGCTACTTTTCCTAGGGACTTTTCAAAATTGGTGCATCCTTTATATGAAAGTAATCTTACGATTTTTAAAAAGTTTAACTTATTATCTAGCCTCACGAGCAAGCCGACGTCTTGAATATTATAATCAACAAATAATTCCCAATTTTCTTCTGACAATGCTGCCAAGCTAGTAGCATTAAACGCTGTCTTACCTTCTCCCAACTCAATATTCGCGATATTGTTAAGAGCATATGAATCGGCTGGTGATCTTGAAAATTTCTTGTATACGACCATATAATCGATCAAACTGATACCATCAATAAACCAATTGGTCTTTGTTTTTCCGAAATCATCGAATCCATCTCTTGAATATACCCTTTTCACAGGAGACAGCATCAATACACCTTCCTCTCCTAGAATTTTTTCTATCCTGTTGATAATATATGGAATATCGAATCCCTCTGTATTCCATCCACACAATATATCACAATAATCTTCTTGCCAGAAGTTCAAGAATTGAAATAGTAATTCTTTCTCAGTATCACAACGGTGATATATAACGTCTTCTTCTTTCGATTTATACGCTTCCTTTAAACCCCAGGTATGATACTTCTGTGTTAACGTATCATAAACAGTAATAAGATTAATAGGAACCCGCGCCTCAGATGGTGTTGGAAATCCTCCTTGGAGAGTATAACACGATCCTTTATATTTACCCCATGTATCTTTTTCCTCATCAAATATTTCATATACTTCCTTATCTTCCGTATCCCGATACATGTCAAGAGACACGGTCTCTACTAAACTTCCTTTGCGTATCTTTACTTCATGGTTGATACTGTATTTGTGAGTATCAACCTCAATATCAATAAAAAATATTTTCAATGGAAATTTTGAAAATTCATCGTCATCAACAACGCTTCTAAATGTATCAATTAAGAATTGTTGTTCGACGGGATAATTACCAAAGATTCTGGTAGTCAAACAATCTTTGACAAACTTACTCCTCTCAAAGGCATTACGAAATATCTTTTTAGTTAGAGGTGTTTTAAATATGGACGTAGCCTCTCTGTTTTTATCCTGTGTCTCCACATAGAGATACGGTGTAACAGGTACCTCTACATCTATTCGAGCTCCCTCTTCGGACCATGTCCTGAGAAAGATTGTGGAATCTTTAGGATTATAAGCAGCATATCTATACATGCTACTATATTATATCAGCTTGCAAGGAAATCAACGATCAATCATCTAGCTCACCATCTTCGATCCCTTTGATGATATCAGCAAAAATAGATTTAGCCTGCTGAGGTGATCGAAATATGTTTTTAATTTCATCGTTGTCTAATTCACGGAGAATATGTTGGATGATAACCGGTATATATTTCGACTTGCCGCTGGGGACGCTGTCTCTAATTTTACTTGATATGTCCGGCCCCAATATGATATCTTTTGATTCATCTTCTAGGCTAAAGTCATCAGCACCTTGTAATCCGTTTGTCAATGAAAGATATTGGTAAATTCCTTTGACTATTTCTTGAATAAGAACAGGAAACATAATACCTCTCGCCTTAATTGTATATACACCAGATTCGTCATCTACATCGGCCTGGCCCGCTTGCATCCCTTGTGCCATTTCTTCCATTCCTGGAGGAGTTGCGAAATAACCTAGTGTGGCAAATGATACAAAAAATCCATACTGTTTAATGAGGTGAGGTGAGAGTGGGCTAAGCTCGTCTTCCAACATATGGAATACGTATTGTGCATTTAACGCCATCCCCTGTGAAATGGTGTTGGCTAAAGCCATTCTTGCTTTCTTTTCATCATCGTCCATGAGGACTTCAGCTAGACTATATGTGTTTTCAGGATCCGGTTGTTCTTCCTCTTCACCCTGCTCGATCTCTGCGTGAATGTTCATATCATCCATGCTCACTAATTTAGCGTCGATTTCCAATTCACCACTTTCGATCAGATCCTTGATGAATTCAAAATCTTCCATGTCGAGGACAGTTTTCACTGCGAGTTCCTCTAAGAACTTCTTGTGTTTCTTCTCTATAGCCATGACACTTTGCAATTCTGTCATTGCCTTCATAGACAACTCGCCTAACCCTATATTTTGTTTTCCTGTATATCTTCTTATCTTATCTATGAGTTGTTTATAGTGTGATGCGGCCGAAGCTTCTGGGTCCACGTTATACTTTTTGGTGAGATGTGTACCGAGACTCTTGATTCTCTCTTTGTTTGCCAAATTAGGTAAACCTTGGGTATCAGTGGCAAAATCCTCTGATATCGTGAGTTTTTTATTTGGCGATTTCATAAATTGTACTTGGATTTGATTTTATCAAAAAACTTCCGTGCCTTTGGTTTAGACTTTCTCCCTGGGGAAGGTGTTTGGATCGGATTTCCACGGCGTGGCTTTGGTGAAGGTTCAGTGGTCCTCGTCGGCGTAGTCGTCGGCGCTACAGGTGCTTCTACAGCTTCCAGTATTTTATTGTATGTTTTTTGAAAGGTGCTATCATCTTCAACGACTATACGAGCCTTTAACTCGTCGAAAACCTGTTCTTGTTTGAGTTTTATAGCAGAGCGCTTACTTATTTCGTCTGCTTCAAATACTGCAGACATCTCTTTATACTTTTTATAGAATTGTGAAGCCATAATATACGTTATTTATGGCTCACTTTCTATTTATTTTGGCTTAATTACACGTGGATAAATATTTCCTCTGCGAGGATCCGTACGGTGTGAAGTATGCTTCTTGAAATTTTCCTAGATTGTGCTCGTCATCTAACCAATATCTGTTGGCTAATTCTCTCGACTGCTTACACAATTTGGAATACGTGTATACGTCGCTGGTTGCCGCTTTTACAACGTCAATGAATTCATCGCCTGTTTTATATTTCAAAATAGCGTCTTTATACGTACACATATCAGGACATACACATGGAATTCCAAGGGCTCCCGCTTCGATGAGCTTGATATTTGATTTCGACCTGTTGAAGTTGTTATCCTGCAGTGATGCAAACGTTAGTTGGGCTCCTGAATTTGCCATAGCCTCTGGGAAGGAAGGGAGTTCAACCCATGGAACGAATTCCATATCACCAGAATCGATAAACGGCTTTAATTGGAGAGGATGGGATCCATAAAACTTCCACTTGAATTGTTTACTAGTTTTTCCTATGACATTATAAACCGACGCAAAGTCATCAACATAGTTATTACGGCCAGCCACATCGACATGCGTACCTGACGCAAAAATGGCAACAATAGGTCTCTTCTGATTTTTAGAAAAATTTCTACGAAGCGCATCGTAGTCATAATAACGATCAAACCACCATTTTAATAGGTAATTTGGGATTACGGTAATATTTTGATTGGTCAATTTGCTCTTAAAGTAATCCCTCATATAATCACAAGTCACAGTGATTTCGTCACACATATCCATGATTTCAATGATAGTGCTACGTATTTCATCAGAAGCAAATGCTTCTCTGTTCTTATTATACATTGGAATGTCTTCAGACAATGTAACGTCATCAATCTCATAAATGAGTCGACCGCCATGTGGCTTTAATACCTCTTTAAGAAACTTAACAAATTCTTTTTGTAATGGTGTTGCTTGTCTTTGTATTTTGACTGACTGCATCTCTCTGTATATATTAGGATCAAGATGCATGACAGTAGATTCATGAATCACTGCTCTTTGTCTTAGATTTAAGAGCATGTTAGGTGCCATACAACGATAAAAACTACATCCACCGTAGTCGGCAAGATAATTCATTGCTCGTGGTAATCCAGTACCTGGTATTTCTACGGGTGCCTCTGGTTGTCTTTGAGGAGGGGTCATCTCCCTGTAGTATACTGTTGGTCTACCCACTGGTAGTCCGATAGGCTTTCCAACAACATTTCCTGGCTGTGTACTTACTATAGAGAATTGGTCTGACATACTGCGAATAATTATCAGCAGTTATTTCGAAGTCACTTCGAAATATAAGTGAATCCATTTCTTTTTTCTAAAAGAAGTGTATTATCAACTCGGCCTATTACAACGTTACCACGATGTGTAATAATATACGAAGATTCTTTATGTTGGGTAAACCTGTCCCGAAGAATTGCCAAAACTAATTCAATTCCTTTATTGTCGATGGCTGAGTCCAAAAGTTCGTCATAAAATATAACACTAAATGATGTATCACCCTGCATTCTCCTTACGTCTAAAAATGCGAATAAGCATGCCAAATCCAATCGCTTCCTTTCTCCTCCTGAGAAATTAAAATAGCTCTTAGGTTGACCTCGTTCATCGATGATATGCTCCTCAAAATATTCATCAAACATACAATGGCAATTTGCTTCTAATCTTTCGAGGTAATATGACAAACGAGCATTGAGAATATTCAAAATCTTTTTTACAATAAATGTCTTAACTCCTTCCTCAGACATGATGAACTTAATAGTCTCATATATTGCTAATTCACCATTAAGTCTTTCTAATTCACTTTCGTGTTTTTTCAATTCAACCAAAAGCTCCTTGTGTAGTTTCTCTAATTCGTCATTGGTTTCTGTGGATACCTTTTTAAGTTCTTCTGCCGATTCAGATTTATCCCCCATGAGATATGAAACACGGTCTTTGATAGATTTATTTGTATTTTTTATCTCCGTAATTTTGGATTCTTCCTTTACAATGCTTTGTATATCAACGCTTACCTTGGCCTTATCACTATTAATAACTTCAATCTCATCTTCCTTATCCTTTATCTCCTTTTCCTTAGCTTTGCACTGTTTCAGTATACCTTCAACATCTATTACAATTGGCACATCAGTAATTTCAAAATCCCTCTTGCATGTAGGACAACTTTTTGCTTTAATATCTATAACCATAGATGATCGGAGATATGTTAATTGATGTTTAAGTTCGGCTTTCTCTTCGACTTTGATATCCCTAGCGTCATCATATTCTTTAATTTTTTTATTTAATGATATCTTTTTTTCTTCTAATTTTTTAACCTTGGTCACATCTATATCTCTAATTGATCCATTAAGTGCTATGATATCCGTTATCAGCTTCTCTATCTTCTTTTCTAAATTGCTAATCCTTTCATTCTTTGCCGTTTCAAATATTTCTAGTTGATGCTTGTTTATGTTGAATGACTTTTCAGCACTTTCCTTTCTTACATAACACACGTCATATTCTTTTTTCAGGCCGCTATATATCTTCTTTGCTGAATCCAACATCTTTGAAAATACTTCCAATTGTAGTATATTCTCGATAAATTTTCTCTTCTCTAATTTCACTTGTGCCATGAAAGGGGTAGTGTTATTCATGGTCATCACCACAGAATTCTGAAACACTGAACTGTTACAATTAATAATACTTTGGATAAGTTCGTTTGTCTTAGGCAAGGTTGATAACGTGATATCATTTCCATCTTCTTCCAAAAAACATTTGGTTGGGAATAATGAACGTGTTATTTTATATTTTTTGGTGGAACTACTGTCAGTAATATTGAACTCCAATATTACACAGCAGTTCTTTTTACTAAACGAATTTACGATAAACTCTTTAGAGAGATCCCTAATAGTAGTTCCGAAAAGAGCAAAATGTATAGCATCTGACCCTATTGCAGATTTTCCAACCCCATTGCGTGAATCTTCTTTATCGTGATTTACACCAGTGATTACATTTATCCCTGGTGTAAAGTGGAATTTTACAGGAACTTCACCAATGGATAAAAAATTTTTAATCCCTATGTGCTTAAATTCAATATGCCGCATTAAGAAATTATATATCGAAATATAATATTATCAAGAGGCCATCATTTCTCTAGAGACTTTGATTAAATTTTCAATCTCGTTTCTGACGTGAAACTTCTGTGAGTACTCATATACCTGATGATAATCAAACTGTTTATCTAGTGTGGCGCTCATTTTGTTTATATCGTTGGTACACACACCTGCTGGTGCATATAATTCGGGGAGAGCACCGTTCATCGTACCCAATACTGGCGTGCCTTTAGTAATAGCCTCAAGACCCGTTCTTCCAAATGCCTCATTAGTTTGCGACAAGAATGCGAATAATTTAGCCTTCTTAAAAGCTTCTGTATGTTCACGGCCTCTGTTGAGTACCCCTCTATATTCGAAATTCTTTAATATTTTACCAGCCTCTCGGAGCTTCTGTTCCATGTCTGGATTTCCTGCACCATATACTACAAAATTCTTATCACCCCTCATCTGAGCCAGACTTATAAAAATATCTAATCCTTTTGCTTGCCATCCCCAATTGAGACCAGCAACCCATAGAATATAATCTTCTTTATCTACACAGAGTTCGTATCCTTCATCAGACATCCCTGTATGTTGAACAAAACTATTCTGTTTTACTTGATTGATATAATCATTGGTATTAGCGTCTTTAAATACGAGATCATAAATGAATTGTGATATCATTCTATACTTTACATTATGCTTTGGGAAAAACTTTCCGTCTTCCCAAGGTCCACTATCTTGATTTGTGCATATAATTGGAATACCTAAATCATGTAGGCCAATAGCAGACCAATGTGATTGGGACCAAATTACGTCTGGCTTGGTGTCAGCGTTCGCTAACATGTGCCTGACCTGCTGTGTAAATACATTAGGCATAACACCCGACACAGAAGATTCAATATATTCCGTTTCTATTACAGGGAACCCATATTGTGATTTATCTCCTTGTAAAATTTTTGGAACTATAGCACAAAAATTAACAGTGTCTTTGAAGTGTTTGTGAAGACCAAACGCCAATTGCTCTACCGTATTCTCAATCCCTCCATATCCTATCAAGGGGAATTGCTGTTTATAGTCATTGCCGACTAAGCATACTTTTAACTTCATATTAAGTTGAGATAACAGATACCCCTTATTTCATCTGTAGTTCCTATGATTTCATATTGAGGGGAATCTTTTAAAAATCTCTCCACAGCATTACGCACGTTGGGTTGCTCATTATAATCATCCACACATATATGAGGGATCCTTAGTCTTGCACAATTTCTGAGGTCTATATACGGTGTCTCTCTTTCATGTCCCCCGTCGACCCATGCGAATGTTATAGCTTCTCTGGGATAAAATTTAGATAGTGTCACTTCACTATCACCGATAATATACTCAATATAGTTTCCGAAACGATTATTCAAATAATCGACACACTTCGTCGCACGATGATCCGCAGATTGATCCATACCAAATGTAACAACCTTTACGTACGGCACGACCACTTTAACAAAATAATCAAACATTCCAGATTCAGTTCCTGTCTCTAAAACATAAGAAGGTTTGATCTGATCAAGAATACCTCCCAAGAATTCTTGCTGTTTGTTTATACTATATACGTTAGGGTTATACAATAATGCTCCTGCGCCCCAGGCCGGGATATCACAAAAGGACATTAAATCATTGACAACTTGAGGATCAACATTATACATATTATTTCTTCTTAAATACTAGGAAACCATACCTAGACCCATGTAGATCATCCTCGATGATTTCAAATGAATCATCCGCTAACACTTCCTCACGAATCCTTTTACACTTCAAAGCCTGTGTATCATCAAGGGCAACGTATTTAACACGATCCTTCAAAAGTTGCCATTCAAGATAAGTCGAATATTCACCGCCATCAAGAACAAGAAAATCAATCTGTTGGGGTATAATATCTAATACATTTGGTACCTCCGCCATCCATCCCTTGTCTTGCAACATCCAACCATACTGCTCGCTCGACAGTATAGAAGTATCAAACCATTTATCAATCAAATCCTCATCAACTATTTTGCCATGGATGAAGTGCATATTTTTATTGATAATCTTACAGTTATTTTTGATAGCGATTATATAAAATTCAGGACTACATTCCAACGTAGTAAAATCATAATCTGTCTTGTTTGAATTTTTAATGCCAGTCAAAATACATCTCGTAGTACCAGCACCATTCCATGTACCAATTTCTACAATTGTTTTAACATCAGGTAGACCACTGATATCGACCAAATATCTACCTAATTTATTATCTTCGTAATTTACTTGTCCTGTAGTATCCATAATATTAATTTTGCTTATTTACGCGAATGACAAAGGATGGGCAACCATCATCCGCAATACATTCTATTGTTTGTTTATATTCCTGACAAAATTTAGTAACTGCATATACTACATCACCTCCAATAGTATAGTGATAATCATGACCCATAAGAAGTCCTCCGTTTTTAATCTTCTTAAAACTCTCAACTAGGTCGTTATACACTGCTTGGGCGGTATGATCACCATCTACATAAACCACATCAAAATAGTCATCTTCGCTGCTCTTTAAGAAAGGGATCGAACCCGCACGAACTACGTGGATATTAGGTTTATCTTTGGTTTGTTGGTATAGTGCGAGATATACATCCTCCATATTATCAATGTTAATATGATCTTTACCATCTTTATCTCCTGAACCCCAACTACCTAACCAGATATCGACCATATAAAATTCACTAAATTTTACATTTTTGATAATCTCTTTCGAAAATCCTCCCCGAAACACACCAATCTCCACCACTTTTGAATTTTCAGGGATCAAAGCCAAAAGTTCAGCCCTCGTGTTATATTTTTTTATGTCACTCATTGTTTCTTATTTTATCTAAATGGTATTGTAAATCAAGTTCTTTAATATCAGCAAAAATTTTATTATTTCTATAATCCTCAATATAAGGAGCTAAACTATCCATCGTCAAATTTTCCCAACTGTCTATTTGGATGATTGGTAAATTTTTATAACGATCGAACATAATATGTCTTTCTACGATAGGTATACTACCCAGATATAACGCCTCCCATGTTCTGTGACAATCTATGCCGTTCCCTCTAGGTGACGCAACAAAAAGAAATTTCTTAATCTCTTCGCAATATTCAGCAGATGGTCTTCTTGAATCAAACTTCCCAATATTCTTCTCAGTTAATATCTTTCCAACATTATATCGGTTTTGATTGGTCTGGAAATTAAAATTACAATAGAGGCAGTTAATAATCTTATTTGAAATTTTATAATTAGCCTCTGTTTGACTATTAAAGTAATCGATATTAAGCTCTGTTCCCTTGTGTGGACCAAAATGATTCTCGATTCCTATTGGAACAGGGATAAGATCATCGTGCTTAAAATTTACATTCTGCGCATACCATTTCACGATATTAGAAGGTTTTCTTCTGAATGTTTCTTCGTCGATTGCGTGATCAGCACAATGTGTTATTAGGGTATATGTTTTAGGTTTTTCCTTGATTACATTAAATACTTCATCAATATATTCAGTCTTGGCCCAAATAATACCTTTATCAGGGACAGCATCTAAATTATCCTGTTTGTCTGTATCAATAACAGCGTGGGCTATCTGTTTCAAATTGACCCCGTTTATCCACTTATCAACGTTGTTCATAATGTAGTTACACCTCTGTGTTGTACCACATCCGATGCACATTTATTTGCGAATACTATGGCTTTGTTTATATCTTGCGTTTTGAGATAGTTACAAACTAACCCAGACATAAATGTATCGCCAGCGCCCGATGTGTCACATACCTCAATTTTCTTAACTGGATATTGCTTATCATTGAATATACAACCTCCTTCTCCAATTGTATGTATAATTTTGTCCTTTAATTTTTTGGTCAATACCGATTCAGTTCTGTTATATTCATAATCGTTGATTTTGATATACTTCGCTTCTTCGGCCCACCCTCCTAATATTTTTTTTGTGTCAATAAAAACACACGGATGTCTAGATGTGATATTTGCTATATCATCCTCAGTTAAAAATCCTTTATTATAGTCTGAAATTACCACAATTTTATAATCCAAAGATAACTCAGCTAGGTTTATTCTCTCTATGGGGTGTTCAGCATCAACCCTCAAGAACATATGGTTCGTTCTCTGGTGCATATAACGAGTCTTTGTTATATTATACCAATCACCGTTTGTCATAAGATCACAATCTTTTACCAGCGAGGTGATATTCTGATGTACGTTTTTGGCCATCCCGTAATTTTCGGTTTGGTCTTTTATGATCAGGGCAGGCACTGGAATATCAGGACATAGACGATTACATTCGCAGTACACAAAGATATCTCTGCAACTCTCACCTATTACCAAAATACTCTTTTGTTTCATTAAAACAAGCTCTTTCTTTCAACAATCATACAAGGTCTCTTGGAGTGTAGAGCCCTATTATATGCATCCATCATTTCATCGCCATTTTTCGGATCGTAAATGGGAAAAGTCACAGCAGCCTTGAACATCGCTGTAAAATCTTGTGAATGTGTTGGCCCCGAATAAAACGGACCACTGTCAGCAACAACCGCTTTGATAATAACTGGACACTTATACTCACCATGAGAAATCCTCTCAATGTAATTTACATGGTTAATAATAGCATCAGCACCGACTAGCATAAAATCTTGGCGTTCAAAATATACAACTGGTTTATATCCTTCGAATGACATGCCAATGGCTAATCCCATCATCAGATTCTCTGCGACCGGTGTTTCGATTTTTTGTGAGTCAACGACACCTTTAAGTGAACCCATTGCATTGCCGTTTTTTACATTGTAACCAATAAACACTGCATTATTTTTACCCAGCTCAGTCATAGAGTCCGTAACAGCTTGCTTGTAGGAAATATCCGTTAATGGATATGTTGGTTGTGTAACTTCTGGATAAGGAGTTGGAAAATATTCCTCATCTGTTTTAGCTGGAGGTATTTTCGCGATCATATCATCTGTTCTTGCGTGAGGCCAGGTAATATCATATGAATATTTTTTGACACACATAGGCCAAATTGGATCAACACCTGTTCCCCATCTATCAATTTTGGAAGTAGTGACTGAGCGATTATTATCCTCGATTATGAATGTACATGGAAGGTCAAATCCATCAACATATCTCGCCGCTTCAAATAAATGTCCCGAATCAGCTGTACCATCACCAATAAAACACCATACCTTTTGCGACGATCCTTTTTTCTTTAATGCTAGCGCAATACCAGCTGCAATAGCCACTGTACCACCGATAATTGCAGATGTAAAGAAATTTTTCTTACGATCATAAACAAACATACTACGACCATTTAAAATTTGTCGTTCTAATACATCTGGATCCACACCATGAAGTAAAGCGTGATAGTGATTCCGGTGAGTAGAGATGACATAGTCTCCTTCTTTGATATCTTTAAAGATTTCAATCAGTTGATCTTCATTTCCTCCAGAAAGATGGAATAAAAATGGGAGTTTGCAATCGGTGTATAACTTCGTGATACGTTTCTCAAAGTTAATTAGGTCTTCTTTAGTCATCATAAATTTCAAATATGTATCAGAATGCGTCCTGCAATTCCACTCTTTAGTGTCTCTACAGCATCATTAATATGTTCTAAGTCGAAATTATGAGTCACTATGTCTTTGATATTAAGACGCCCCGTCATATAAAAATTAATATACCTTGTAAAATCCTGGCTTGGTATTATTTTCCCTCCTTGGGTAGATTTAATAGACTGTCCTTCACCAAGGAAGAAGTTACTAGGCTTACTGAATGTTAAAGAATTGTCAGTGGAAGGTTGGCATACCATAATGACTCTTCCCCTTTCGGATAATAATGGTATATATTTAGAAACCAAAGAAAGCGCTCCTGTTGCATCAATGATACAATCAATATTTTTTAAAGAGGATATTGCAGTACTGTCAGAACTAACAAATACTCCTCCAAATTTTTCTACTAGCGCTTGTTTTTCTGGTGCTCTATCTACTCCATAAACAATACCAGCACCAGCTAAGATAGCGCCTTGAATCAAATTAATACCAACGCCACCGCAGCCAAGAACCACAACTGTCTCACCAAATTTAATATCAGCGTCGTTATTAATCGTTCCTAGTGCAGTTGATAATCCACAGCCCAATAACGCACATAATTCATTTGGTGTATCTTGTGGTACAGGTGTTAGGCGATTTTCCGAGACAATGGAACATTCGCTTAGTGTGGTGATTTTACCACTACTAATTTTCTTGTCGTCTAATATATAGCTAGGGAACGGCGCTTCGATACCATCAGTCTTCCTCCAATGCATGATGACTTTATCACCGATTTTTACACGAGTAACACCTGGTCCAGTTTCTAAAACTGTTCCACATCCCTCATGTCCCAGTAAGTGTGGTAGAAATTTTCCATTGCTCTTCTCTCCCCTTATTTCTTGTAGCTGGGCACCACATAAGCCACTGACTATGACTTTGACCAACACTTGACCAATCTGGAGATCAGTTAATCCAATATTCTCTACGGTGAGAGGTTCATTTAATGTACGTAATACGGCTGCTTTCATGTTAAAATATTCCAATTCAATCGGTTGGCGGGGAATTCCCATTGTTGTAAAGGTCTTGCATATCGATGGGCATACAAGGATGCAGGAAGTGATTTGTACACCAAATCAACCATGTACATAAAACATGATTCTACTACGTGGATTTCTTTGGCGTTTTCTACTATGGTTAGATAATCAAAAATATTGCCAGTTATGCTTTCGTCGGGGGAAAATACCCTCATATTTTTACCTATAAGAAAATCACGGTTTATGCGTCTGTTATTTTTAGGATCGTCCTGAAAAATAATATAATCTTGACCTTTTAATTTTGTCGTATCAAAGAGATTGGCCTCCCTATCTAAATCTCTTTGAATGTAAAAATCATCCCACTTTCTAGAGTGTTTCAGCCCCACCTGTTTATAGTAAGCTTTCTCGGCACATTCGATTTTTCCTACGTGTCCGAACAAGTGGTGATGTCCGACATATATCTTATCTGATGCGTCTATGGTGGGTAAAAACGCGTGAGCATCATTATCATCCTTAACCTCAACGAGGATATTGGAAATATCTCTGAACATAAACGATACAGATTCTAAGCACCGTTGCTTACAAAATAAATGTACCGTCCTATCTTCGTATTTTTTACAAATGTTTCGTATTAACCCATTACATACTAGTTGATCACCGAGACCAAGGTGTGTATAAATGTAGAAATCAGAACTCATTAGATCATTATTTTAGATTACATCGGTAGTAAGTCAACTAAAAAACTCCTCGATGATGCCAGAATAATTGCGGATATGGTCTGTTTGTTAAATAGTTACCCCACTCAGATGGTTCAGGCAGCAAAGGGATATTATATTTTACTGCTAAAAGCGAAATGATAGATTGATCATGTCTATGATCAATGAACTGGGGGTAATTCTCTTTGGTAATATTAGGTAAATCAGAAATGATATTTTCGTTACTACAATATCCGTTATATATGTTTAAAAACTCTAATACCCTATCTGTTTTTTTATATATTTGGTATGCTGCGTCCGCTTGAGATGCTATATGATATTTCTCTTCATCACAATCCATTAAAACAAAACAATCTCTCTTAGTCCATTCGATGTTCTTATGTGTTTCTCGTTTGTAATTCCCATCTCTATTCTCGAATAATACTATCTCACTTTTATTACATACATCAAACACGTAGTCCATCGAATTTACGATACAACTTCCACTATCTGAATACATTATAATGTCACCGTAATCTACTTGTGACATAGCATCGAGGAGTATTAAAGATTTCCATTGCCAAAATCCATAGCCCCTTGTATCTTTCAAAATATCGCTATATTTTTTTACGAATTCCCATTCTCTTCCGACGTCTGTATAGCTAATAGCTCCGTCCAAACCGTGTTGTTTGGCGGTAGTATTTAAGTGTGCTTGTGCTCTGTACCATTTAGGGCCAGCCGCAAATGAAATTAGAATTTTTTTCATAAGTCGAAATTATTTTTTGCTCTCTTGTTAAACATCTCTAAATCTTCATGCTGCAAACTATCATTTTTGACATATAGTTCGTCAGGTTCTTCGCCAATTATGGAGTATTGGTTGTGGCGTATGATGCATTTATTTACATACCTCACCTTGTCTAGCGCCTTTGATACATGGGTAAATTCCAGATCACAAT
>SESG01015133.1_pt1 | contig 32271 bp, 22 predicted proteins | sample 3171421 | NCBI WGS metagenome assembly SESG01 (sample SAMN10866946, study PRJNA518727) | freshwater metagenome | biome: subpolar coniferous forest; feature: holomictic lake; material: water; isolation source: holomictic Lake 227, 6 m and 8 m depth | place: Canada: near Kenora, Ontario | collected...
AGGAATGCTCTGAATCGCTGTGGAAGAGACTAGAGTTTGTATTCATTTTCTTTTCGTTATAAGATTGACATTCGCTATATGCGACTTCTCGAATCCGTAAAACAACAAAGCCGAAGACAATAAGAAAGCACTGGCCGGACATATCGGCCTGTTGCCGATCTGTTTGCGAAGTTTTCTGAGCCATGCTGTTGAGGGTGCTTTCAAACTGATTTCACTTTGGAGGATACATGTCTATTCAAGAATTTTTTCTGCTAAAGTCTGGAGATAAGTGTTATGGATGACAGTCGGAAGCATCCTTCCGGCAATACGGACTTAGACATTAGGCCGTCCCCTTTGGAAGACCCAGGCCTTAACATCCCATCCATCCTCAAAGCCGGCGATCACAAAATAAACGGCCTAGACCGGCTGGGGATACCAAAATGGAGAGTTATCGTCTGGGCAGATAAGAGCCCCCGATACGATGTTATCGGCAAAGTTTTAACGGGATGTAAAGCTACAGCTGATTATATCAATAACCTTGCCGGCCTCAATACTATAAAACAGTTCGCAAATTCATCTGTAGCGGTGGTTGCCGTAGCAGGCCATTCGGACATGGATGCCGTCAGCCTCGAAGCCATCAACCGGATGAGCAATGCCGGATTTACGGTAATATCCCACGGAAGTGGAGTGGGTGCTTGGCCCTTGGGGACTCAGTGTGAAAGTTTGGCCGCAGGCGCATCATACCTTTTGGATAGTGAGAGCACGGATTTTCCAGCGGAGTTGGAAAAACTGATCAGAAGATTGCTCGAAAAAAAGTCCGTTCAAGTGTGCTATGAGCAGCAAACGAGGGCTTTCATGGGTAGCCAGGGTGTTGTTGGGCAAAGCCTGCAAATGCTTAATATTTTTCGGCAAATTGTCCGTATCGCCCCCCTCAGTGATTTGCCGGTTCTCATTACTGGCGAGTCGGGTACTGGTAAGGAATTGGTGGCCCGCGCCATTCATCGCCTCGATCCTAAACGTTGCAAGGGCCCCTTTATCCCACTCAATTGCGGCGCGATCAGTTCCGGATTGGCCGAAAGCGAGTTGTTCGGTCACAAAAAAGGCGCATTCACAGGGGCCAATCATGATAGAAAAGGTTTATTCCGTGCCGCAAACTGTGGCGTACTTTTTCTTGATGAAATCGGTGAATTGAGCCTTGACCTGCAAGTGAAGCTGTTGCGGGTCTTGCAAGAAAACCGGGTTCTCGGCTTAGGCCATGATGAAGAAATCCTATTTAATTCTCGTATCATTGCAGCCACCAATTGCAACTTTGACCAGATGATCGACAGCAAGGAATTCCGGGTTGATTTATACCACCGCTTGAATGTACTTTCTCTGCATATCTCCCCACTGCGGGAAAGACCGGAGGATATCAAGCCTCTAATCGAGCACTTTCTCAGGAAGAACCGTTCATTGACAGATATGGAAATTCCCCCTGTCGGACAGGACTTTGTTGACGCCATTTCCTGCTTGCCTCTAGCCGGAAATATCAGGGAACTGGAAAATATCGTGAGGCGTTCGCTACTGGGCAAACAGGACGATTCTCCACTCCATCTGTCCGATCTTCCCTCTGAAATTTGGCGGCAACTATGCAATCGTGAAACTCATTGCAACCCTGGACAGATGCAATGCTCATTAGAAAATACTTCGGACTGCGAATCGGCTTTGCCGAATAGCGACGCGTCTCTCAAATGCTTGATGGACATGAAATCCAAAGGCTGGGATTTAAGCCAGTCGGTGGATGATTTCGAAAGGCAACTCGTCCAGGCAGCTTTGCAAAAGACCCGAGGTAATCAAACCCGAGCCGCCCAACTCTTGGGAATCACGCCGCGTAGCGTCTACAACAAGATTAAGAAATATCAGCTGGATAACGGGGAATAGATAAAGGCGGGCTAAGCTTAGTCATTTGATTAGATACAATAACGATTTTGAAACCACCAGTTCTATTTTAGCGAAAGCTTATCGGTAATCAGCGGCTCATTGGCTCTTGGCAGGTCTGCCAGGCTTGCTAAAACCAATGCTAACTCCCGCAACGGCTTCAATCTGTTTTTTGAAGCGGTCAGTACCCAGCGGTGTTCCAGAATGCAAACTTACACGGATTAAATCGATTTCATCAGGATGGATTGCAGTTGCAAATAGCCCCCGATAGGCCGCTTGCCGTGCCTCAGAGGTTTTACCTAACGACAAATACAGTTCATGGGGCCGGATAACAGCATTATCAACTCCCTGGGCATTCGCTGCATAACTGGGCCAGCGATACTGCGAGGGATGCTCAACCATCCCTGCACGCACCGGATTCATCTCGATATAACGCATGCAAATCAGGAAATAATCTTCTGATTCTAAGATATGGCCTTTATGGCGACCCTCCCACAAACTGCCTCGGCGTTGATAGGTTTTATTAATGTACGGCACATAATGGCATCCGATATTCTGAAACAACAAACTGATATCGTTTGCAGCCTTTGGCGTCACTAATAAATGCACATGGTTAGTCATCAACACATAGGCATGCACCAAACAGCCCAACGCATCGGCCGATGCTTTCAAAAACCGCAAATAGGCCAGATAATCCTGATCGTCGAAAAACACCGCTTCCCTGTTATGGCCGCGTTGAAACATATGCACGGGCACACCCGGTTGATAAAAACGCTGTTTTCTGGGCATCAGGAATCCAGTAATGCCAGCGGGGACGAACGGTTAAGCCTTTGAAACGTTTAAAGCCTTTGTCAGTTGTCACCCACACACAATTCCATTCCATCGCCAAAGCGGCGTGATACGCATCAGGAATATCATTGCCTTTGGCATCGATTTGTTCAATGCACTGCAAAAAAATCTTCCAGTTCATAGCTCTTGGTGCAAGGCAAACGGCATGGGGCGCATCCCTGATTTGATTGACAAAACGAATGGCGTTGGACAATCCAGAAGGTATCTCAAATACCTCGGAATGGGTGACGACCCGCAGAAAGCCGCTCAACACCCATTCCGAGTACCCATAAGCGGCATTGCCGTTAATGATGGCTTCCAGCCATTCACGATACGCCAAATGTTCGGGGGTATCCTCTCTGTGCGCGTAAACCAAGACATTGACATCCATCAAGAACATCAACGTCCCTCCATAATCTCGTTCAAACTGCGCCCGTCATCCAAGTTAACCCCCCGGTTTTAGACCAGCCCCGGCAAACGTTTCCAATTTAACCGGATCGTGCGCTAGGCTTTGACGAGAAAAAAATTCACGTAGCGCATCTTCTATGACCTGTTTTAAAATTGCAACCTTGTTGGGTCGCCTGAAGTTTGGCATACATCAACAACTGGTTATCGATATTCAAAGCATATAGCAAATAAAGATTGCGTAGATATGCTAATTTATTATGGGGTCTGACTCCTTTCTTTTTGGGGATGCGAACCCCTACCCGAAACGGAGGCGGGTTTATTTCCCTTCCACCAGTTTAGGTATGGCCTGGCCCGCGGTCTGTGCTGCTACGGCGAGAATCGGGAGCATCACCTCGTAACTCGCCATGGCTGCCGCCGAAACCTCTACGCCTCCGGCTACCGCTAGGGCAGCCGCGCCGGCGACGCCCACACTCAGTGCAATGGCCGCTTGAGGCCCTAGGCCAAGCCCCGGCTCATAAGCGCCGTTTTGAATGCGCTCCTGCACCCTCCTTGGGTTTTCCGGTGGCTTCACGAAGGCATAGACGATGGCACCCGGCAGGGGCGAGGCCCAAACCAGCACTTCTTCCGGGCCGGGTATCATGCCGAAGGTTCCCGGATTGCCAGAGTTGCCAAGGGAAAAACTAATGTCCTTAAGCCCTAGGCTGTCGAATAGCTCGACATAGAGTTTTGCCTCGGCGACTGCCAAGGCGGTTGAGCGTATGGGTTTGATTTCGAAGATTTGCAATTTGCCCAGATCGACGATGTCTGGCCGCATGTCAAAATTGGTGAAGAGGTCGCGCGTGGCGGCTTTGATGGCTTTGGCCAGGCCTGAGATGCGGCCCTTGGAAAAGCTGAGGATGTCGAAGACGCTTAGGTCGTAAACAGAGGGTGGGTTGAGCGTGCAATATGTGTCGCCGATTAGCATATGGGCTAGGGTGCCTTTGTCCACATATTCGGGCATTTGGCCCTTAGGTGTGGTCGCCGCGCCTGCGGCCATGGCAAGACCGCCGCCTTTCATCGCCGCCGAAAAGGCCTGGATGTCTGCCGAAAAATCCCCCGGCTTCGGTTGCCCGCCCGGGGAGGCGGCACCCGCCGGATCGGCGGCGACCCCGACGCCCAACTTGAGTTGCACATAAGCCTTGGCAAGTTGCATTGACAAGTCGGCCGCTTGCATCAGCCCCACTACGGTCACGACCTTGGTTCCAAGGGGTTCCGCACTGACCGCATCATAACGGTGGGCGATGCCCATGAGCACACGATTGAGGCTGACCCCGGTCATGGCATCCCGTGCCCCTTGAGCCATCGGCCCGACTTCGTCCGCCGTCAGTTGCGATGCCAGCAGTTGAATGTCGGTGTCGCTGAAGCCATTGAGCAACACCGCCGCATCGGCCCAGCGGCCCGCCGCCTTTGCATCTTGGTAGTCGAGGATGAGCAGGGGCCGCCTCACCCTGAAGGCCCAGTCGGGCGTGTGCAGCCGCAGTTGCAGCCGGGAAGCGGGCGGTAGTTCCATTGAGTCGTTTACGCGGGTTTGAATATCCACGTCATTGAAGCCATTGAGCAGCAACGCTGCCAAGTCCCAATTAACCTCGCTCAGAGCTTTGCGGTAACGATCAATCAGCGGGGCCTCATCCGTGGTTTCTTGCCGTTGAATCTGGAATGGCCGGTGAAATTCCGCATGTTTGGCATTAGCAGATCCATCAAGGTCGTTGGCTTTAGAGAACGGACTGACAACCCCGCCTTGCTGAAGGGTGTCGGTCAGTTCATGAGCCTGGAGCTTTTGGTCTTCAGAAGAAATAGGGTCAGACTCCATTATTTTCATAGACTGCACCACTGAGCTGTTAAAACGCTGGTCTTGCGCTGTTATCAACAAGTCTGCGGCCGTCCTATGAGGCGTTGATGCCGTGGGCAAAATGTTGGTAGCGCCCTGTTGAATCGTGTGTGTCAGCTCATGTGCCAATAACTTCCTTCCTTCAGACGAACCAGGCGCAAATTGCCCTGTTCCAAACGCAATATCCTGCCCCGTCGTGAATGCTTTTGCTTGGATTGCCCGCGCCGACTCCGTTGCCAGCCCGTCCGTATGGACCCGCACCCCGCTGAAGTCCCGTCCAAACCTCGGCTCGAAAAACGCCCGCACAGACGGGGCCAAAGGCTGACCGCCGCCCCGCAGGGCGGCAATCTGCGAATGCACCGCAGTGCTGGCATGCGGCATGTGGCTGGAATTTTCCTTGCGTTTGACCTTTTCCTCTTCCTCGCATTTCGGGCAAGTCGCCCCGCCCGCCTCACACGCCGCGCATTTGCGGTGGATCACTCCGTGCGTCGAACTTATGGATCCAGGATCCGCCATCCGCATCACATGATCGGCGACCCGATCCGCCTCCTGCTCGTCGGAATCGCCCGGTTGGCTGATGGACAGCTTAGCCTGGATGGCTCCGGCGCGGAACAGTTGCTGGACTGCCAGATTGCCCGCCATTTGCGGAACTAACCCCGCATCGAAGCCAGTCTGGGAAACAGCCGCACCGGGATGGCGTGCGTGTGAGACGGCTTCCGGGGCTTTCTGAGTTTTCTCGATAGATTTGACCTTGGCTTCCGTCATTCTTATTTCCCCTTATTCGCAATGGGTAATCAAGGCATGGTATTGCTTGAATTCTGCCGCCGACGGCATCCGCCCTTGCTTCGCCATTTGCCGTGCCATAGCGTTGATGAGTTGTTTCATGGTGACGATGCGGCCGTCCTGGGCAGCCAGGAACGCCGCATCCAAGGCCACGTTCTTGATGTCTCCGCCGGCGAGGTTGAATTGCTTGGCGAGGAAGCGGAAGTCCACATCGTCCCCCAACGGTGCTTCCGGAGGGAACATGGTGCGCCAGAGCAGTTCGCGGTGGTGTTCGTCCGGCAGGGGAAAATCGATGATGTAGTGCAAACGCCGTGAAAAGGCGGCGTCGATATTTTTGCCCAGGTTGCTGGCAAGGATCACTACGCCCTCATGATCCTCGACCTTTTGCAGTAGGTAGGCGACCTCAATGTTGGCGTAGCGGTCATGGGCGTCCTTGACCTCCGAGCGTTTGCCGAACAGGGCGTCGGCCTCGTCGAAAAACAGGATCGCGTTGCTGGAATGGGCCGCACGGAAGATGCGGTCCAGGTTCTTTTCGGTTTCGCCGATGTATTTGCTGACCACGCCGGACAGGTCGATCTTGTATAGATCCAGACGAAGCTCTTGGGCGATGACGCTGGCGGTCATGGTCTTGCCGGTGCCGGAGCCACCGGCGAAAAGTGCCTTTACACCCTTGCCCGAGGCGATGCGGCGGGCAAATCCCCATTCGGAATAAACGATGTGGCGGTTATGGATCGCGCCGGTGAGGTCTTTGATCCTCGCAACCGTGGAAGCGGGCAAGACCAGATCCTCAATACGGTGGATGTGGTCGACCTTGACGGCGAGGCTGCCCAAGCTGGCATCGGATTGTTCACGTGCCGCCTGGAACAAGCAAGGGACATCAAAGGCTTGCGTAGCCCCGGAGAGCAACCGGGCATCGTCTGCAGTGGCTACCGCCGCTTCAATTTGTCCCGCATTCAGCACAAACCGTCCGGCCAGCGCCTGGAGTTCGCTATCGGGAATAGGCATCCCGTGGGTTTCGAGGGCATCATGCCAAAGATCAAGGCGCATTGAATAGTCAGGATCGGGGAAGCGGAAACAAAGGTCGGGCCGCTGCCGTAGAAATTCCCGCCACGGAGTGCCCGGAACACAAGCCAAGAACACCGGGTGTTGGCAGTGGGCCAAGGCGGAGGCGATGGCATGGGCTTCGGGCAAAGCTTTGCCCTCAGCTGTAAACAAGAATTCCAGCCCCGCCAGATAGAGCCCTGCCGGTTCCAAGCGGCTTTGCAAAATAGCAGTATCGAATACTTTAGACAAAGGTTCTGTGGTAATCCGGGCCGCTTCCAGATCGATGGTGAGCAAATCCAGGCCGAGCTCTGCGCACAGGGCACCGGCCGCCTTGCTTCGACCCGCACCATGCCTGCCTTCGAAAATGAGGAAAGGCGGAATGCGTTCGTCGGCCGGATTTTTAAATAAGGCCGTAACGTTGCGGAGCCGTTGCCGTCCTTCAGGGGCAAGCGCAAGCCTGTCCCAATCCGCTGCGGGCACCAACGGGACAGGTGCAACATTGAAGACAATGCCATGCCGGCCTGATTCCGGGCCGGGGCGGGAGTGGCTTGGCCAGCAAAAGTTAGCCCGACTTTCTCTGATCATGAAGGATGTCGCGTTGCCACAGCCAAGACCTAGCAGATAACGGGCGGCAGACGGTGCCAGTGAAAAGCCCTGGGCCAGCGATGAGAGCTGGGGCATCGCCTCAAGGGTTCGCAGGAGATTATTTGCAAACAGAATAGCTTGGGGCATCAGGAGTCCGCGCAGACGGGCCCGTTCCATGGGCGATGTTGACAGCACCCGCAAGGTGAGTTCGACGGTGGGGAATTTGCGGGTGATATCGTTGTTAAGATAGGCGTAAAGTGTCTCGTATTTAAGATCGATCTCGGGTGCCAACGCCAAGAGAAGAATGTCTTGTTCCTCCGGCGACAGGCCAAATTCCGCCGTCAGCCGAACCCATGGCGAATGGGCTGGGCGCATGGCGCAGCTCGCCTCGTGGAGGTCATCGGCCCGCCGGGTCAGTTCAGCGATGGTGGCCGATGAAAGTCCCTGGGCTTCTCGGTTGCGGTCAACCAGAGCATCGACTTGCTCATCGCTGACATAAAGTCCGCGGAATTCGTCAAGCGAGAGTTGATAGGCGGCACGCATCCTGAGAATTTCGCGGTGCAGCAGGAGATCGAGCCGCTGTAGCCCGATGGTTAGAAAGTCGCCCGTAGTATCGGTCGTCATGGCCGTTATTGCTCCGGAAACAGGGCGAATGGGCGTTCGTCCAGCCAATTCAAACGGTAAGTCCCGCGAACGATACCGGTCATGTTGAGGATGAGATGCAGGGGCGGACGACCCATACGCACCACTCGACGATCGGGTTCGTCTTCCAGGCTGGCGGAAAAATCCAGGAAGTTGCCATAGAGGTAGGGCAAGTTCGAATGCGCGAAACCGGGCAAACGCCAAGCGAAGCTCCGCATCAGACTCTGTGCGGCCACGCTTAGGGTATGATCAAACCCAGATGCCAGACCCCAGGATTTGGGCGATGACAGATAAACCAAATCATCGGGTAGCTTACCCAGGCGGGCTAAAATTTCCCCCAGAACGGCGTCCTCTTCCACTATTGGCTTGATCCGTTCATCATCGTAAGACAAAACGCATGCATCTGGGCAGGATGATTTTGCATGAATGAAAATTTTTGGGTCGCAGAGTAGCATGGGAAATTCCGGTACAGCTTTCGACGATTCGATGGATTTTTCCTTAGGAACCACTCGTTCCATCCATAAGTGCAAGGCTTCCGGCAAACCCTTAGGGCACGACGGGGAAAATTCTTCCACTGCCAACCAGATTCCGCGTGCGGCATCCAGCAACACAGCTTCACTATTAGAATGACACAGGATAAGTTTATCCCCATAAATTGCGCGTCTTTGAAACAGCCACGCTGTCAAGACACCCAGAAAAGTCCGGCACTGGCACACCGAAATATCTTTTTGCCACTGGTTAAGCACTTCGATGGAAAAGTCACGGGGAATAACGAGAAGGTCGCGGATCAAGTTATCATGGAACACCCGTTGGATTTGACACTGGCCACAGCATTTGGCTAAAATGAGCAGACGCAGGATTGCCGAAGCGGGAATTTCCTCACAATCCGGCCAACCTTGCGTAGCCTTGGTTAGCGGCCATTCATCCAAACTGGGAAACAGGAGGAAAATCCCGCCGAAGGGCGTAAACCGGAGGGCCGGCAATTCTTCCGCATTGGCAGGCGGATAACCCGTGACACTTGCTGTCAGGGCAAGTCCCACAGCACTGATCCAATCGGACGGGCACCGCAATAGGGGCACCAGGCACTCGGCATTTGCCGCTCCCGCCGTGGCATAAAGAGCAGCCACTTTGCCTCGGGCCAAGATTTCGACCAGTCCTTCTTTTTGGATATCGGAACCGTCCATCAGCAGATTTGTTAATCGAAGCAGCGCCAAAACCGCAGTCTTGAGCTTAATCCCTCCGCCTGTGCTTTGACTTGAGGCCAAGTAGAGCCGCAGTGCGTTTTGCCATTCGCCGCCGAAATTAAAGGATTCGAATGCTGACGCACGCAGTGCCGCCCAAACTGCTTCGAAAAGTTCAAATTCATCGGAACCCTCTGAGTCCATTGCCAGACAATCCAGGATTTGGCACGCATCAGTCTCAGTCAGGCCACGCAACAACTTTTTCAACTCGGTTTCGGACAGTTGCCTTAAGGCTTCTTCCCCAGTTTCAGGTTGCCCGCAAACTACAGTGCGCAAAATTGCCGAAACGGACAAAGGTTTCAACCCTTCAAAAGACTCATATTGCCACTTGCCCCAAGCCATTCCATTGGCCACATCGACTAAAAATCGGGCCAAATAGGCGGCACGGTTGGGAAACCAAAATACGTTTTCGCCATCGCTTCCACATTGAATGGTAATTGCCATCGATCGGGTAATTTGGACTGCCCAAGCGCGGGCCAACTGTTCCTGTCCACCATCCGCGCTGACGTCCAATTCCACATCCAACTGACGGATCAGCCAAAGGCTGGAATCAGAATTGGAAAACCAATGGGCCAGAGCGGGGGTCAAGATCCGGGCAAGATTTTCTGTCGCCACCTCGTCGAGCATTTCCTTGACGCGCAAGGGCGCTGGATGATCCGCCGAAACAAGATATTCGTTATGCATACGCCGGATGCGGAGAAAACGCGCTTGAGTTTCTTGCGCATTCATTGATCTAAGCTACCCCGGCGGATTTTCGAGGGAATTATTAGGCACCTCGACACTAAGTTCGTCAATATCGGCGCGGATGGCTTTAACTTCCCAATCGAACGCTTGGTTTGGATTTCTGTCATCGGCGGCGCGAACTGAAAACTGGCCATTTTTGACTTCTGATGCCGCCAGCAAGACTATAGGCTCATCGGCCACGAACTTAGGTGTTAATAATACTGTTCTACCGTCAGGTCTCGTAAGCACCTCAAAATAGTCGGGAAGCCGAATTATTGCCCGTCCTTGTTGAAGTTGGCCCGAACCACGGTAAAAAACGGCGATTTCCGGGCCTTCCAAACATGAGTGGACGAGAAGCTGTCTTTCTCCATGCAATGGATGGGAGATGGCGAAATTCTTGGTTGTTGCATGAAAGCTGCCAGTGACATTCAAATTGCCGACGATACGCGTATTACTGTTAACAATCATCTGTCCGCCAACCGACATGGCCCCCGAACAGTTGACCGTACCGGCAACATCAAGATTGGCACTTGGGTTCTGTGTCCCAATGCCAACATTGCCGGCATAGATCGTCATCCTTTCGCCCCCGAACTGATAGAAACCGATTCGGTCGTCAGCATCATTCTGGCATCCAATCAGCAGCTTGGTGGTTTCACCAGATTCCACGAAATATCGGATGAATGCCTCGTCGCCCGCGCCACTGCCCGGATCTGGCGGGAAACGAATACCTGCAGACGGATTGTTGCCCACTGCAGGCATGATGGCTCCGCCTGCCACTTGCAATTTAGCTTGCGGTGCCGTTGTGCCTATTCCGAGATTGCCGGTGATCCAAACATTTCCTAATCCTGGATCGCCCAAACTTCCGATATTCAGGGAGGACGCAGCAAGAAAAGGTGTGTAAACGCCACGAACCAGTTTCGAGGAATCAAGATTTTGGTTGAGATGTAATAAGTTTCCATCGTTCCATATCATGGTCCCATCGGTTGGGAGTGCGCGAGGTGCACCACTTGCCTGCGGCTCCAAGGCTAGATCGCCTGCTATCTGTAAGGCCGATTTCGGATCGCCGGTGCCGATGCCAACTTTGTTGTTTCCGTCGAAAACTACCGAACCACCCGTGAAAGCACGTATAAACAGTCGATTACCGCCGGTATCGCCGATGGTAGATCCGAATAGGTGTAGAGTCGCATTGTTGTCATCCCGGCCGAATTCTCCATCGCCCTGAATTTCCAGTGTAAGGTGGGGCTTGTCAGTCCCTATGCCGACTTTCCCATTGTCCAGAACAGTGAATTTCGGCTCAAACTGAGGAGTGGTGGTGGCATCCATTGGCCCAACCGAGAACTTATTATTGCCTTGTTTGTCTTTCCCGATAACGGCCTGCAAACTGGTTTTGGATCCAGTGTCATCCTGGCGTTGTATGACAATTGGGATGTCTTTGTCTTGTCCGTTGGCATCAAGGAAATCAATCTTGCTGTTGAATAAACGTATGTCTTTATCGGCGCGTAGTTTCCCTTCCACCCAAACCAAGTCATCTGACATCACTGTGGAAGGGGGAGTTGTGCGGTCGCGCATTCGGATCACGCCCTCCGCTGCCTGGACTGAGCCAGCGACGACACCAATATAGACACGCTGGCTGGCACTCTTGGCTTTGTCCTCTTTGCCTCTACTGAGGAAGTTGCCTGCCAGACTGGGATTGGCGTTGGGTTGCCAGCGTACCGAGCCTAGCGGAATCAGCCATTTTTCCTTAGGATTGTCCTGCGGAAATTCTTGATAGGGAACCGATTCGTCATATAAAACGATCGGGCTATCGGGTGAGGCTATCGGGTTGAGTTTTTGCAATACGCCTTGCGCATCAAGAGAATACCCCGCAACGGATACAAAGTCTTGCTGGTCTGTGTGATTGAGATCGCCGATCTCAATCCTATAAGTTTCTTGGACGCGTGAGAATTGGTCGCCCGTAGAACAATTCCCAAACCCTGTCGGGGGAGGATTCAAGGACAGCTCCTCGTAACGCAACCATATTTTGACCAAGACGCCGTTAGTATTACCCGAATCAAAGGGGATGGACTGGAAAAGTCCGGCGGAAATCTTGTAAGGCGTGAGCACGATTATGGGCCGGCCAAACCCATCCCAGGCATAACCCGGTTGGATAAAAACATCCACTTGCCCGCCCCCTGAAGGTGAGTCCTTTTCAGTGATTTGCAGCCCGGCCGCAATCCCCCAAATGTGCGCCCCCAAGTCATGTCGAGCTTGTTGGGTACGGCAATAGCCGATCACGGCATTAATGTCATCCGCACCAAGATACTGGTCTTCGTAAAAGATAGGGCGTTGGCTCTGGTTATTGGACATGGGTGCGTCTCCGTTGATTATTTCGGTAGCTTGCTGCTCAACTGCGCCACTTGTGCCGCCAATTCATCGACTATGCTGCTGAGCCGCGCGATTTGAGCGGCTTGGGCCGTGGCCGCATCGGTCACGAAGGCATTCGTGCTGGCCTTGCCGGCTATGGTTTTGGAAGGCTCCGGTATGACATCCCTAATCAGCGGCGCGATCACTTGGTTTAGCAATACGAATTGAGCCGGATTGCGGCTTTCGAGATCCGAAAGCAAGGGCCTTCCATCGGCATCCTTTGCCCCCAGCGCATTGAACAGGACTAAGGCTTTGGCATCGAAACCGCGATCTGGATCCATAAGTGCCTGATATAACAGCGTAGTGAACTCCTTTTCCGGCGGTATTGGGGTATTGGTGGAAACGGTGGTGTTTGTTGCCGGGACGGTGGCTGTGTTCTTTGCCGGAACACTCGCCGCGCCATCCGGGGTGGATTTTTCAGGGCTGAAAATACTGAATATCTGGTGAAACAGGCCCGCAATTTCCCCCTCGGGCGGTTTCGTCTCATTCCTGCCAGCCGCGATAATGGATACCTGTGCGTTTTCGGGGGTGTTTGCCTGCGCCAGTTGAGCGCCTTGGATATTCGCATTCGGTGGCCTGTAAAGCTTTGCTATATACTCCTTTAAATCCAATGGTTCGCAACATTGATTCTCTATTCTGTTATTTAAAATAAAGGCTAAGGGAGCGAGTATCGGTGACAACCAATAGCCTAAGTTTGGCAGGGTCACGGCAAATTTACGCACCCCCCAATTACAGACGTTCAATACCTTGTAATCGCTTCGTCGCACGGTGATGGCCGCGAGTGGCACACAGTCCGTCGTGACCGGCTCCGGGCAGGATGGCAGCAAGGCAGAGCAAAGACAGTGACTGTAAAATCCATCATAAACTTTCATTAATTGCGCTAAAGCAATCTTCCATTGTCCGTCAAAATCCCCATTATTTGGATCAGGATTGGGGCATTGAATGATCGCCAACTGGTCGGCAAGCGTACAGTCATAGACGCCTTCCGTAACCAAAAGGTCGTAAAGATATTGCTTGAACGTGCAACACCACTGGTATCTTACTGGAGGAGATTCTGTTTGGGCGGGTATAGCCTTTGTCTGCCGTTCGTGTTCCTTCTGGCAAGCGGTGATTTTTTCAATCAAGGGGCCGGGATCAAAGGCTGTATCTTGCTTGTAAGCAGGATCTTTATATACCCGAAAAGTATAGCCCTCACAAATCAGCGTCGGTTCGCACTGCGGGGCTTGGATGGAAGAGGCAGAACGGTGGTTAGTGGCAGTTTTATTAGTAGACGATTGGCAACCGCATCCGCAAGAGGAAGTGCCGCTGCAAGCACAATGGCTGCCCGATCCACTGACACCCCCGTAAGATTGTGAACCCCGCGTTTGCTTTTCGTCGTAACAAATGGCGAGTATCCATTTATCCGTGGCCTCCTTGCAGTTGTCCTGAGTGGTTTGCCATGGCGACAGGCAATCCGGGGTATTTGCAGGGCGGCAAGCCTTGATAAGTGAACCTACAGGGACTGTCGTGCCATTGCAGACGATGATGTCTTCGCCGCAAGGGCTCAAGGCATAGCCCGGCTTGACCCGCACCGTGTCGCCGCAAGGGCTGCATACTATTTCAAGGCCGCAGACCACGCCCCAACCGTTGAGGTAACGGTTGTGCAGCTTGTTTTTTGCGACGACATAGTTTTCCAGCCGGTTCAAGTCGTCCGCAGTGAGTTGCTGGCCGGCGTAAAAACGCGGACGGCACAGGCACTCCAGGCCGCCACAAGCAGGGCAAGGAGGCGGTGTCGGACATCCCCCCACGGACGATGTATTGGTATAGCTGTTATAGGCCATTTGCTTTTCCTCCGATATATGATTGATTGGTAGAAGTCAACCGCTATCCTTGTTTAATGGTGAACCAGCTTTCGAATGTTCCACCCTGGATGCCGAATTTGTCGTCAGGCGCACGTGGGCGGTCTCCACTGGGCAGTTCAGCACGTGTGAATTCCGCATCAATTGCCCGCTCTTTCCCGTCCAGTACGAAATCACCCCGCAAGATGATCCATAGATTGGAAATGCCTCCTCTGAGGATCTGACGAGCGATGGGTATGGATTCCTGATGTGGATCCAGAATGAAGGCAACGCCACGGGCCTGCGTAGGATCGGCTGCTTGCCTGGCCTTTTCGATGCGCTTTAGCGCGTTTACGGCAATCCCACCGCTTGCATCCAAGTCAAAATCCACTGGCAGGATGGTTCCACGGATCGCGCAGCGGCATACAAACCCTAATTTGGCATCGTCGGCGTTTGTATGCTCTACCAGGATCTGGAAAACATGGTCTGGATCGACCGTGGTGGCATTGACAATGTCCGTAAAGCCGATGACGATGCCCGGAACCTCAGATTTTTTATCATCCCACCGGACTGTCGCAAAGAACAAGTTATCGTTGTAGACTGCAGAATGAAATTCGTTATGCGTCCAACTGAGCGCTTCTATCCTGACCAGGTCTGCTTCCAGTCCGGGGGCTGTGGGGCCTGAAAGTCCAGTTGGCCCTGTTGGGCCTCTCTCTCCGTTGGTTCCTGCAGACCCCGCCGGACCGGTTGGCCCCATCGTGCCCGTTCCGCCCGGCCCCCGCCGTTTCAGGCATTCGATCAGTTCCAGCAGGACTTGGGGGGTCGGCAACAAACGCCGGGGCCGGTTATCGATGCGGGCAATGTTTTTGTTGTCGTCGTCTGGACTCACAGGTGGGTCTTGGATACTGCCACCCACTTGGAATTTTTCGATGGTCGCCAACACCAGGCAATTCGGCGTGTCGCAGTCGGGGCAGCCTTCCAGTTGACGCCAGGGAATCTCGCAACAGTTTTGTTCGGTAATATCAACCACAGCCACCCCGTCAAAATCCCCGGGATAAGGCACATACAAACGGTTGCCCGATTCCGTCAAAGCTAATGATTGGGCTGGATGTCCAATTTTAAACGGCTCGCCTAATGGAGTGTTATGGCCCAGCAACTCTCCTTGGATATTGATCGCTTCCAGATAACTGGCTTTATTAGTGGTGGTGTCCTCCCGTTCCAGCACATACAACCATTGGGCGTCCGATGATGCGGCCAAGGCGACGGGCGGCTTGGTGACCTTCACAGTGACCTCGGAGCTGAGGACACCACTGTTAGCTTTCCAAAGAAATAACTGGCTGCCATTTTGATCGGCGGCAATCAGTATATCCATGCCTGTACTTTTTACGATAGAAAGGGAGGAAGTAGCCGTAGCGGTGGAAGATGTGTGGGTTGTGCTGGACTTGGCCGCAATGTCAATGATTTGAATGACGTTTGACCCGCCCGCCGCATAGGCGAATTTGCCGTCGCTATCGATCGCCAACGCATTCAATGCGCCACCGAGTTTCACCAAGGAATCCGGGACATCCGTTGGAGCAAAGCCCGTCTTCCAACGCAACAAGTCGCCGGTTTGGGTGAGCAAAGCCAGCAGAGCATCGTCAACAGAGACGGCGAGCACCACCTCGCCGTCTTTGCTGCCCGCAATATCAACAGCCTTATCGATCAACGTTAATTTGTCAGGTTGGGAGGCATCCAGCACATTTAACTGGCGATCCTTCGTTGCATCGGGTTCGGTCACTACATAAACCCGCGTCCCGTCATTGGACACAGCCAGTGCTATGCCTTTGGCATCAAGGTTATAAGCGGTTAGGATGGCCGAGTGGTTGACCGGGTCGATCTGATAGACAACACCCTTGTCGTCTTTGGTCAAGACATAAAGCCGGGCCGAGCCAGCGGCATCGTATAGCACCGACCGATACGCATGGGCTATGTGGAGCGTGTAATCCCAATCGAACTTGGGTGTATACAAATGCAGAGGCTCGTCCTTGGCATCGACGATGGCGTCAAACTCAACTGATTCGAGTATCCGGTTCGGGGCGCAGCGGGTTTCGTCGCAACCGCAGTCGTCGTACAGCACCGGCACTGGCTCGGTCTGGCATTCCCGGTAGCGCAGGCAAATCTGGATGCGATGGGGGTTGCCGTCCGGTTTGTCGATCAGCGCCTTGACTGCGGGCAATTGGGTGAAGTCGATACATTCTTCTTCCAGCAACAGGAGATCATGACCGCAGCAGTCGATTGCCGATCCTGGTTCGATGCAAATGAACCGTTTCTGGCAGTCAGTATTCTGGTGCTGTTTGACTTTCAGCCCGCAGACAACTCCCCAACCGTGCAAGCGCTGATGGTGATGGCGCAGCTTGTCGATAAAGTAGCGCTGTTCCGTGGTGAAATCCAAGACATCCAGGAACTTGCCACGGAAGTAATTGTTCCTGATGAAAGGCCCGATATTACAGGCGGGGCAACTGCCTTGGTGATCATGATGCGTGTTCTGAGTCATTACAAGCCTCTCCTTATTCGATGTCTGTCGTTAACCCAGTCGGGTTGTGATGCCAATATGCCCTTCCCTGCCGAGCTGGAAGGCGGGGTCGCCTTGATCGTAAGCAGGCTTCCCCAGTAGTGATGCCGAACCTAGCGGCGTGGCATCTAGCGTGATTTCCCGTATGGGCCGACCAATGACGGCATCGAAGCCGATCATGGCCTGCACGCCAATGCGGAAACCGGGTTCCACATATTCGATTTGGTATTGCGTATGCGCAGGGGTCTCCGCCTTCAGCAAGTTTTCCAGGGATTTGCGCTGCTTGTCCGAACGCCCGAAGCGGGCGGGGACGAATACCGTGAACTTGTGGGCATAGACGTAAAACGGATCACGGTAAGGGTCTTGCGTGGTTTTAAGCTGGGTCTGTCCGACTTGGGCGCCTTCGTTCAACTGCGAACGGTTGACGATGCGCTTGCCCCACAGTATGGCTTGGTCGCCCAAGCGTCCGGCTCCAACGAACAGCCAGCGGCGTAACTGGTAATGCTCCAAAATGAGTAGTGGGGGCTGCCAAACATCGGGTTCCTGCTCGGGTGGGGCGCAATTGGCTGGCTTCGGGCAACAGCGAAGTTTTGGCCTGGTGTCAGGGCAAGCTTTTGTGTCAGCTTCCATGTCCAACAACAGCAGTAATTGCCGCCGCAACCCTTCGCGGGTTCCCCGTAAGTCGAATAGTTTGCCGGCACGCTTGAGGAACAGGCGGCGCTTCGTCTCAGACCAATTCTGGTCCATGGATACACCTATCCATGAGGCCAACCAGGACAAAAAATCCACCCCGGTTTTCGGGTTTCGTTCGGCAGGCGTGGACAGCGGATCGAAATAACGCGCCTGGTTGTCGAGTTTGGTTTCTATGCTGCGGAGGCTGGTGTCGAACAGGCCTAAGAAGCGGTCGGTGAAATCGGCGCTGATAGGTTCCATGCCGAATACGGCGGGGAGGTAACGCCGTAGGCTGATGCGCGGAAACTCAATGATGATGCTGTTGATGATGGGCGTGGCTTTGCCGTTGCCCACGAATTCCAGCCGCAGCCACAAATAACGGCCACCACCGCTGCGCACCAGACAGTCCCAATCGCCCATCGGCATTGCGTTGGCGTTTTGCCGGGTTTCCCAGGCCAGTTCGGGCGCTTGAATCTGGGTGTCTGTCAGTATTGCCTCTGCGGTATAAGTGGAAACCACCAGCCGTGTGCCCGGAGGAATATCACCACTAAGGATGATGCGATGCCATTGGCAACGGTAAAGCGCACTGTCCAAGGGGCTGCTAATATAAAATCCTTGCTTGGGATAGGCCGGGGGCGTAGGTGGCTTGGGCGATGCCACAAGCTTGCCGTTAAGGTCGAAAACCCCGCGCTCCGCAACCGTAGGCAAGGATTGCGTGATACAGGGCGATGCTGCAGTAGTTTCCACCGCGCACAAAGAACCAAGATGAAGATTCCCTTGCGCATCCACGACAAAGGGCAGACGCGGAAATTGGGGCATTAGTGCTTCCACACGGCTGGCTACCCCTAGTTCCTTGCCGTCCCCGTCCAATATTAGCACTTCGCGTTCCACGCCTTCCACCGCCACGTAAAGCCAGTCCAGGCAGTCCATTGCCAAAAAGACCGGCTGGCCGAACCCGGACAAGCTGGTTTCCCAATGCCCATGCGATCCGAAACGGTGGATGCAACTGTTGGCACTGTCGCTTACAAATATCCGTCCGCGACTGTCGACGGCTACGCTGAAGGGCTCGAAGGGATAAGCAAATTTGGATTTTGGCGGATGCCAATGGCCCCGCAGCACGAACCCATGCAGCGAAAAAACGCTCAACCGAAAGTTGCCGGTGTCGCATACATAGATATTGCCCGAACCGGTCGCAATACCGTGGGGATTTTTCAATTGCCGTGCGCCGCCGCCCTCGCCCCCAAAACATGGCACTGTAGCAAAGGCGCATTCGCAGCGATCAAACCGCTTTAATTCCAGTGTGGCGGCATCCAGCAGAAAAAGGGTTCCGTCCGGCACCAGTGTGACGTTTGCTGGGACTGTCAGTCCGCCAAAACTGCCATCGGCCCCTGTTAGCGCAGGAATGGAATCAGGCTCTGGTGCAAACGCAAGCGACCCGGCAATGGGGGTTTTCTCCAACTTCTTGTCCAATAAAGCATCCTGCCAGCCTTCGCCTGCATCCAGCAACCAGGAAGTCGGATCATGTGGCGGTTGAGGCAGTGGTGGCAGAAAATCCGGGATGTTCATTGGCTTGCTCACACATCAAAACTATAGCTGACTTGCACATTGTGCTGAACGGAGTACACCAGTGCGCCCTTTAAAATTGGTATGTCGGTGCAGACAGCCGCTGCCTCCCCGTCAAGCACAACCACTAGGGTTTGGATGCTCTGGACTCCCTGGATGCTGAACACCTGCTGGTAGACCCGCGAGTAAAAGATCGTGCCGCCAAATGGCCAGCCCAATCTGTCTTCACCGCCCTTGAGTGGGTGAAAGTAATCCAACAGCGTCTGTTCGATCTGCTGGCTGACCTCGGCCAAGTCTGCATTGCCGTTGACGATGACCTGGCCTTGAATCTGTATCTTCTGATAAGTCGGAGCGATAACGTAAAGTTCGGTCGTCAACAAGCGGCGCGGGTCCAAATAGGCGCAAACCGTCCGTAACGTGCCCTCGCTGGGGATGGGGTTGGGCACATCGGCATCCGGGACGACGACAACGGTAATCACCCCCGGAACTTGCACACCGGGAAAGCCGGGATGGTATAGCGGCAGAGCCTTGGCACGCTTGACATTGGCGGACTGCATGGCGAGGTATTCGAAATCTTCGTTGGTCACCGCCCGAGAACGGCTCTTGATCGCAAGTGGGGCGCGATTTTTCGCCTCGTCGAGGGTTTCCTCGTCGCGCCCGCTGTTTGCGGCCTGCAAGTTGCCGACCTTGCCCTCGTCAATACCTTCCAACGACGTGACCAAGGCCTTGATCGCCTGTGCCGGCACGTTGCCGCGCTTGCCTCCGCCAAAGCGGTAAATGCGGGCCACTACATTGGCATCCGGACTGTTTGCATTCGCCACCGGGAAATGCCCGTTCACACCATCGCCGAAGCGGATTTCGCCGGTGGTGCGGTTCAGTGCGTAATGGAGGTCGCTTGGCGATGAGGCAAAGAAATCATCGACCGGAGTCCAAACTTGAGGCCCGTTGCCTTCGTCCACTTCCAGGCTCAGGCTGTCGGCCAACACGGGGGTGTTGGCAAGTTTGAAAACCTGACTGCGCCTGCCATTGCTGCCGCCCAACACCTCATCGACAATGGTTTCGGCCTGACTGGCACTGACGGTGTTGGTGCGGATTGCCAACAACTTCGGAGGCCGTTCATACTGGCTCCGCACCACGAGGGCCCGTATCCAATAAAGCTCCCCCTTGACTTCGCCGAACACCGCCCGCTGCAACAGGGGTTTGGCGGGGATTTGCACCAGCACATGACCGGAGCGGGTGAACGCCAGAGTTTCGTCCTTCAACAGCTTGATGCTCTGCCAATCCGTGCCGCCCCAGAATTCCCAGTGCAGACGCGCCGAGGCAAAGGCTGGCGTTTCCACAGAACCACATTGCCAAGGCTTTATTTTGCCTTCGGGCGGGGCAATCCAAACGGCCAAGTCGAGTTCGGTTGCCGGAAAAGTATCGGCGGGGTTTTTAAGGGAAAAGCCCAGAAATAATGCGGAGCCATCCTGGGCAAACTGCCCGAAAGGTTGGAAGATTTGTCCGGAATCACTGTTCTCCTGGCTGAGATCTTCAAAGGTATAGCCATCGTAGGATTGTACCCTAGCAAGACTTGCTTTTAAGGCAACCAAAGACCGATCCGTTTCGAAGATGAGGGGCAGTCCGCCGTCAGGAGATTCAGCGCTAAGCTGGGTGCGCAAGGGGATGATGACGGTGGGTGCGGGATAGTCTTCCTTCAGTGGGAGGCTAACCTCGGCTAGGGCCGGCTCCGCCGGGTTCAACTCGATCCCCAGCAATTGCAGGAATTTGAGATAATTGAGGTCTGGAACCTTGGCCATGCGGTACAGCATCATATCCGACAGCCAGGCGAACAATTGTGCCAGGGTGATGCCTGGATCATTGTCGTTAACGTCAGTCCATTCCGGCGTGTAGCGGGCAATACGCGTCCGAAGTTCGGCGACAATATCGTCGTAGCGCCGATCGTCTATGCTGGGCACATATTTATCCAGTGGCATGTTCAGGTACTCTCGGAAATGTAGTAAGGATAAACCAGATTCCCCAAGGCGTTATTGGCTCGTATCTGGTAGCTAATCCGTATCAACAGCAAGTTAAGTTGCTCAGGCGGCGTTTCTACGTTTATATCCAGCACATCGATGCGCGGCTCATAGGCCACCAAAGCCGTCCTTACTGTTTGTACAACCATCGCTTCTGTGCCGGCGTTATTGGGGGCAAAAACCAAATCGTGGATGCCGCAGCCAAAATCCGGCAGCATTAACCGCTCGCCCTTGGCGGTGCTGAGTATCAAATAGATGGCTTCCTCGATGCGCTGCTCGTATCTGGCTTGGGCAATCTTACCCCCCGGAGTCACCTGCAACGGAAACTTCCAACCGACCCCCAAGAATTCGCATGTATCGGCGCTCATGGCTATCATCCCGGCAAAGCGTTAATCGCATTCTGTAAATCCTTGACTCCTTGGCTTAGGCTATTGATGACTGCCGCCTGATCCTGATTCGCCGAGAGATCCGAGAGATTGGGCAACTTCAAATCAAATCCGGCTACGCCGCCCAAGTTGATCGTCATGTCCAGCAATGGCTGTATGGTTTGCAGGGACAGCATCAGATTGTCGGTGGAAATCTTGGCGTTCGCCTGGGCGCACTCAAGGGACAACTTCAAGTCCGGATTTCCCTCGGCGGATTTTAAATCTATGCCCGCCTGGAATTTGACAAGGCTATCGAGCTGCTCCAAAAAGCAGCTCAAAAATGAAATAACCAGGCTGAGGATGCTTTTTATGGTGATGGCGATGTTGATTGGAAGTATTGCCCCAAAGCATTCGCTCAGTTCTCCGAGCTTTCCGAGCAGTTCGGTGGTTTCTGTGAGCGGATTTTTGACAAATTTTGGCAAAGCCTGCAGCACCGCCAATATTCTTAACAGGCATGTCATGCTAGCGAGTAATGGTGCAAGTTGCAGCATGAGGTTGATCGAGAGCGTGCAATCCTTCGGCGTCCCCGTGGAGAAGTCCATCATTCCTTTCAATTCGGCAATCCCCAAGATGTTAATACTGGGGACTTTGGCAATCTTCGGTATCCGTACACAGGGCATTTCAAGTTTTTCGGCCATAGCATCTTCTCTCAGATTGGGTTGGGCACAGGCGCAACAGGCCGACCGTTGATCACCACACTGGGCGCATTAATATTGATCGCTGCCACGCTCTGGATAGTGATACGCGCGTTGGCCAATTCGACGAAGTTGCCATGGGCATCCTTTAACCGTATGTAACCTTTATCCCCATCACTAATATCCGGATCGTAAATCTCAATTACGTGTCCATTGACAGAATGTATAACACGGCGCTTAGGATCTGCCCGGGGCGGCGCATCCATCCCGTTCCATAAAAAACCGATGACAAAAGGATGCTCGAATTCACCGTGCTGGAAAGCCACTAATACTTCGTCGTCTATTTCCGGCATGAAATAGACTCCCCTGCCTTTGCCGCCCATGAGTGTGGCGATAGGGGACCAATGGCTGCGTTGCGGCGGACTCATCCAGGGGAAATCAACCTTGATGGCACCTACAGTTGCATCAACTTCCTTGACAATGCCAATAACCACGCCGCTTATGTTTTTCATTCAACCCCCTCTAATAAACCCGTCTGTTCTCGGCGGGCATTGAATTTGGTGATATAGCCGCTGTCGTTGATAGTGTGGGTGGTGTCGGTCACGAAATAAGTCCCGCTGAAACGGGAACCCAGGCCTTCGATGACAATCTTGCGTCCAGCCCGCAAGTCGGGTAGTCCGACACAGGTGCCGCTAGCCTTGACCATCTCCTTTTGCCGGTCTTTGAGAATGGCCAGGGCTACCGATTTTGCCTCTTTTTCCGAGAACACCGGTTTATCCACTACGATTTCTTCACGAGGATCGCTGTTCTTTAACAGATTTTGCAAATCGCGATTGATATTCAAATCCTTGTCATCTAGGCTGACTTTGGCGGTTATCTCCTTTTTTTTATTGCGGTCCCAGCCTTTCACCGTTACTGAACGGACCTGATTAGCTGTTGTTAGCGTCGGTTTGAAGTCAATAAGAGATAAACCCCACTTCAGACGGAAAGTGACGTCGCGTTGACCGGGTATGCGGCCATCTGAGGGGCCGAAATAAAGGTGTTGATCGCGCTCGTCGGGGTTTTTCGAAGCGGGATCGCCTTCACGAACCACCACTACATAGCCCAGGCGCAAGGCGCGGATAAGGAGGAAATCGATGTCATACTGGGTTTTTTGGGCGACATAGGGCAACAGATCTTCCTTGGCTTTCGCTGTTTCATTGATGACAACAGGTAAAGGAAAGCGCTTCGTGGGGGCTTTTGCCAGATCCTTATCAATAAGAGTCGCTATATTCAGCGCTATGTCGCTATCACGCGTGTTGTTCCAAGTCTTGCTGTATTGTTTGCGGCGCAGTTGGTGCAACACATTGAGGCCACGCACACTTAAAGTGGGGGTGCCGCTGGCCGGAAACGTGGGCTCCATAGTCGTGACCGTGCCTTTCATCATCAGCCGCAAATCACCCAGGTGGTAGCCCATCCATATTTCCACTGTCTTGTTACTAGGATCGAACAATCTGAATATACTGTCATTTTTAACCAGTTGTTCCGGAGTTTCGGAGCCTACATATTTGAAATCCAAAGTATTAGGATCCCAATTGTTGATCGTTGCTTCGAAACTGTCTATTTCCTTGATGTTGTCCTTATAAGTCAACTGGGTGACATCACGTAGCACATTTCTAGGTAGACCGACACCCTGGATTTTGACCTCGAACAGAGGCACATAAAAGCCTTGTTGACGGACTGATTCTTCACTGAGTGTGGTTGAGCCCATGATGATAGCCCTATCTAATCGGCGGAATGGTCAGAAAACTGCCCACCTGAAGGCGGCGCGGATCCTGAATGCCGTTGCCGTCGGCGATGAAGCGCCAGTCTCCGGCTCGCCGGTAATACCGGCCGGCCAAGCCGGAAAGCGTGTCACCTTGTTGCAGGATATGATTATGAGTGCGGTCTGGAGAACTCAGGTTCAATTGTCTCAACTGTTCATCCAGGGTCTTATATTCCCGAAGCGAAAGGGTCAGGGTAGCACGCAGCGGCACTCCATCAGGACTGAACAAGGTGAACTTTTGCTTGATGCTCTCGACCAGACATTTGAATTCACTGCGTCGCTGGTTTCCTGCCTGTTTCGGCAGGTTGGCACCAGGAAAACTGCTGTTCCAAAAGAAGCTGCAAATAGGCGGGGCGTGCCGGGATGGTTCGATCTTAACCAGCGAATATACGGGATCTGTCAAGGTTGTGACACTTACTGAACCCGGCCCCATACCGGATTCCGTGGTGTCGAAAAACAAATCCAGACTCATCTTTTCGTTTTGGCCACGGACAAATTGCAGCAAGGGAGAATCAAGCCCTGGTATGGCAATTTCGGCGATTTGCACGCCCTTGTCCAGGGTGAACTCAGTCGGGTTAAACTGGACCTGGAAAAATTCCATGCTATGGTCGTGATAGGTAGCCACTAATGTTGCTTTCTGTAGTTGTTGCATGACTTAACGCTCCTCCTGGTCGCGTTCGTGGCTGACGCCACCAGTAATCCGCCGCTCGCTGTGGGCACGCTTACCGTGCTCTTCGTGCTCTTTGACCGCCTCCAGAACCGCCCGGACGATTTTGTCCAAGGTTTTAGGCGCGAGCAAGGCATCCCCGACCATAGCCCGGATTGTACTAGTCACATTACCGATTTCCACTTCCATATCAACTCACCAATCCCTTAATAACGCTAACACCGGCTCCGATTCCGCCGATACCGAGCTGAAAAATACCCTCGTGGACGATCTCAATAGCTTCTATCGCCACATTGTTTTGGGTCGCGTTGAGCGAAGGCCCGGTATACTTGACCGGTAGTCCGCGCCGGAAGTACCAGATAGTGTTGGGAGCTCGTAAGTCGTTCAATAAAATGATGACGCCGTCCCGCCTCTTTCCTTGACCCAGCACAAAACCATAGTGCCAATCCCAAAGCTCTGTGCCGCTACCGATGCCTTTTTTCAGAGTGATGTTTGACCACTCCACCCGGCTGGGAAATTTCAGCACCGTACCATTATTACCACCTTCGCGGTAGTCTTCGACTTTCAAAGTCATCTCCAAGCCGCTACATTCGCTGAAGCCTCCTGCTGCCGTATCCAGAATGCCCGACAGTGCGGGGAACCCAATGCTGGCGAGAGAGCTGCTGGTGTCGATCAGACTGATGGAGAAGTTATGGTTCAAAAGCGGGTCGTTTCGGACTCCGGTTGCGCCTGCCATCAGGATAGCCCTATTGCCAATACGGTGCCTGATGCTTCGGTGATTTCGAATTTATTATCGATCCTGCCTACCTTTAGGACAACGAACTCGAAGGGTTTGGAAGGGGCGAAGCCGACATCGGCTTGTAGTTTGCCATTGCTGCGCTCCGATTCGGGATTATTGCCTTCGTCACATTCGACAAAAAATGCTTGATTGGCCGTATTGCCCATAAGTGCGCCCTTTTGCCAGAGAGCCAATAGATAGCTGATTAGAGAAAGGCGCAGCTTGGCGCGGGTAAAGGCATCGTTGGGCTCGAACACTGCCCATTGGGTGGAAATGTAAATGGCTTTTTCGACCATCATCAATAGCCTCCTTACGTTTACGTAACGGAAGTCCGGATCACTGCTGACAGTCCTGGCACCGAAGATGCGCAAGCCCCGGCCGGCCAACGGACGGATGGCGTTGATCCCTTGGGGATTGAGGACGCCGTGTTCCGCATCGTTGACGAAGACAGTCACATCCTGAATCCAGACCAAGGGGGCGTTGGCCGGGGCTTTATGCACCCCCACCAGGTTATCGGTGTGGGCATACTGTCCAGCCACATGCCCGCTAGGCGGAATATCGCGGGTCAGCGCGGAAGCTTCGCGCAGCGGATCCACGACTTTCAGCCAAGGGTAATAGAAGGCGGCGTAATTGGAATCAAACCGACTACGCCAGGCCTGCACCGCGCCCAAGCCCAAGGCATCATCACGCGCCGCCGCATAGGGCGGGTCGAGGACGGCAATCCGGTCGCGAAGCTTCTCGCATTGTTGTATCAACGCTGCCTGAACCTGAAAGATGTTCTCCTCGGAAAACACGGGTGGCAAATCGCCAACCGCAGGCGTTCTTGGGACTGCCGCCAGCGGAAGGCCAAGCGGCATGCAGGGATCGGGGATGCAAGGCGGCTGCGGAGACTTTGGCGGAATAGCCAGCGGCTGGATGTGAATGTCCGGCACGGCGATGATCGACACTTCGCACACATCCTCCAAAGCACGTAATCCCCTGCGTTTTTGCTGCTTCACCGTGTCGCTGTCCAATACGGAAATGTCTTCACCCATGAAATCATACGTCCCCAACAGCGCCAGGCCGTCCGCGCCATCATTGAGAGCCAGGGTGTTGTCCGGCCCTATAGGCACTGCTTTCGCGTTTGCAACATCCCAACGGGCAAGGGGCAACAAGCCCTGAGACAGCCATTGTGCAGCATCCATGCCGGGTGCTAATTCAATCAAAATTGGTTCCGGTGACATTTGCAGATCTTGCGCTTCACCGCAAGTTTTGGGCAACGCGATGCTTGGCAACAAGCCGGGCCCATACCTTGGATGTTCCGGCACCAACGAGAGATTGGTGTACACACGGACGAGCCGGCCCAGTTCATGTACCAGCAGAGTGTACTCGACGCTCTCGACAAGAATAGGCTGGTTCGGATCGAAGCCGGTAAGCGGGGCATCGTAAGGCAGACGAGCTTCAGGTTTAGGGTTGACCCAGATTAATTGCCGGTTGATGGCGTCAATATCCGAAACGACTTTCCATACGTTGTCCTTGCCATCCTGTGATAGCCGGACATGAGCGGCACGACTGAAGCCGGTGACAGAAGCAACTTTAGAAATTTCTGGACTGGGGTTATTAGCTGGGATTAAAGTTTGCGCAGCATGGGTTTCTCTAATCGTTATGTTTAAGTTATTGCCGAATACGCCGGGGCTAAAGGCGGCGATGCGCCACAAGCCGACTCTCGGCCCGACGAAAAGACCCGGAATGGAAACATCTGCTTCAGTCGCTAGATCCGACGCCACACGCACTACCCAACACTTGCCCCCACCGTTTTCGAAAAAGGCCCGCACGGCATAGGCTAGATAGCCCACGCCAGTAAAATCGCCGAAATAAGCTTGGAACTGCCGCCAGGACTGTACCGGGATTGCACTGTGCAGAGGCCCGCGACTGGCAATGCCCACAAACCCCGCGATGTCCGTGCGGATTGCGGCAATGCCGGGAGGAGAGGCATCTACCCGTTCGTAATAAACACCGGGAGTAGTATAAGTAGGCACGGCTCAATCCTTCCGTTCAGGTGAGGAATTCAATGGTCATGCCCTCGTGGATGATTTCCACCGACTCTATCGCCACTTCGTTGCCGCTGGCTTTAAAGCTTGGCCCTTCGATTTTGTTTAGCCATGCGTTCTCGAAGTGCCAAGCCATGACACCCTTTTGGCGGGTGTCGTCCAGTAATTCAACCGTCACGTTGCGGCGCTTGATGATGCCGTTGACGATCTCGGCGTGCCAAGCCCACAGCGACTTGTCTTGTTCGCCCCCCGTGTAGCCGTGTTTCAGGACGATGTTGGTGTATTTGCGTAAACCCACCAGCTTGCGCACGTTGGGCTGTAGATCCGTCCCTTCCCGGTAATCCACTGCATCGCCATCGGCGGTGAGTCCGCTGCACTCGCTGAACGCACCGTAGGGGACGTTATCGATAGTGAGCCTGAAGTTAAATGAACGGTAAGGATCGGTACGTTCTGCTGTGGCTGCCATGTTAGGTTCCTCTTAATCTTCCGCGTGGGCAGTCCAAAGACCGATGCGGATAATGACGTATTCCGCCGGTTTGACCGGGGCTACTCCGATAACCACGATCAGCCTGCCGCTGTCGATATCAGTCTGGGTCATGGTGGTTCTGCCACAATTCACGAAATAGGCTTCCTCAGGCTTGGTGCCTTCCAGACCGCCATTGCGCCAGACCAAGGTCAGAAAATTGGAAATCGATCGGCGCACCCTGCCCCACAGAGCCTCGGCATTGGGCTCAAACACTGCCCATTGCAGGCCCCGGTCTATGGATGCCTCGATGAAGATCAACAAACGCCTGACATTGACGTACTTCCAGTCGGAGTCGCTGGTGATGACCCGCCCGCCATACACCCGGATGCCCCGGTCGTTGTTGCGGAAATCGCGGATCACATTGATGTTGACCGGGTAGGGATTGAGGATATCCTGTTCTTCCTTGTTTAGCAGACGTTGCAAACCAGTTATGCCTCTCACCAATTCGTTAGCCGGTGCCTTATGGACGCCGCGCTCGATGTCGGTACGGGCGTACACGCCGACCACATGGCCGCTGGGCGGTATGGGGTACAGCATAATGTTCACCGTGCTGGTTGGGTAAGGATCGGGAATCAGCAACCAAGGATGGTAAAGGGCTGCGTACTTGGTGTCGAACTGTTGCCGTTGGGTTTGCACATCGGTCAACGTATCCTTGGGCGGACGTTGAGCATCCAATACCGTAAAACGGTAACGCATGAGTTCACAATGGTTGATCAGTGCATTTTGGATTGTCACACTGGTTCGGCCTGGGCAGGCGACGATGCTGATTTCTTCGATGTTCCGCAAACTTTGCAGGCCGGTGCGGTTTTCTGGGGTAGGATCATCCACACCTATGTAATTGACGGTGTCGCTCAGGGACGCGATGGAGTCATCTCCCCTAGTTTCATCCAAGCGAATCCGAGCAGTGTGGATTCGTCCATCCGACAATATATCCACCAGCGTCTCCGGGCCGAGCCGTACCTTGAACTGTTCGACTTTGCGTGCATCTTCATTGGGAAGGCTAGGGTCTGTCAATGCCCAATCACGGACACGAATGTACCGCGACCCACCTTCGGGGCGACGATCTGATAGACGCAGTGGCTGCTGTGAGTCATCCAGCTTCGCGCCAGGAAAGTCGTTCCATGTCGTGCCGATGATGGCCTGCACGTATCGACTGTGGCGCGGATCCATCGAAAGATAACGGTACACCTCAACATCCAGTACAGTTTCATTGCGTGCGGGATTAGCCACGTCAGGCTGACGTAGAAGGTAGACGGTAAGACAGAACTCAAGGGATCGCACCCCTAGGCCGACGACTTGCTGAGCCACTGTCAAGGGTGTGTCGAGAATGATTTCCCCCGTCGCCCGGTTGATTGCCGCAACTTTGACCGGAGCATCCACCCTCTGGGCAGCAGCTGTTCTGAATTCTAGTACGGTTCCCGCTTCCACGCCTGCGACGGATGCCAGCCGTATCTTAGTCGGGCTTATCACCAGTGCAAGCTTAGTGGCTGTCACCAGTCCGTCAGGTTCGTCCTCAACAGAGACACGCAGACGGTTGCCCCATGATCCCGCATCCAGTGCGGCCACATTCAACAATGGTTTACGCTGCACGACTTCTGCACCGGGCCGGTGGGAGCGGTTCAGGGTTTGGTTGAGAGTGACCATCTGTGGCTCCAGTGGGGTGGCCGAAGCTAGGGTGACGCGATGATAGAAAATTTCCCCGCTGGGCGAAGTTAAACGCAGAGTGCCGGGGGCCTTGGCATATTCGCCGCCATTTCCGTCAGATACCAAGACCTTGTCCGCTCCTTGGGACGCATCAATCACCAACACCGACAGTTGTTTATTGGCGGCTGTCACAGGATCTTGCCGGACGACGGGCGTCCCGCCGATTGCATAGGCGCGGGAAATGGCAGAAGCCAAGGCCACATTTCCGGGATCAGGCCCTGCGGCCGCACGGTTGGGTAGACGCTGGACGATTACATATTCCTCGTCATTGGGTGGGCCAATCCGTAGCACATCGCCCACCACGATTCCGCGACGGTTGTCCAACGCAATAAAGCTTGCCCCTACTTTGGCAGGTGCTGTTAGCGCACGCACGGGTGTGGCGACAGAGTCCTTAGCTTTAGCGAATGCCAAAGGCACCTTAGTCTGGAACGTCCCATTTGTAATATCAATCGCTTGAATGACAACAGTTTCCAGCTTCCCCTTAGCATCAAGGATCAGTGTTTGCCCCACAGCTAAATCGACGGCATCGGCTTTATTGACGAGTTTGACAGGATTGAGGGCGACACCATCTCCCACTCCCGCAGCGGCTATCTTAATGTGGCTATCATCCTGCAAATTCACACCTTCCACCAAGGTGTCCGCCGGGTAAGCTTGGGAGATCGGGACGTTGAAAGTCACCTGCCCCAACTCGCCGATTCGACGAATCTCAAGATTATTCGCTTGTTTGATGACCGCGACGTTGGTGCGTACATTGAATTTCACTCCCCGGTCATCCACGAGCAGCAGGCTACCCCCCGCGCGTGCAGACGGGTCAAGCTTGGCGCTTTTGACCAACGCCGCAGACAAGTCCATATAGTTTACGGCTGCATTGTTGGCATAGGAAAGCCGCAACGGACTATCCAGAGTAATTTGCACATTGGTGGGTGACAGCAGTGTGGCATGCAAAGCGTAGCGGTTTTCACTGATGTTAGTATTGGTTACTTCGATGATTTCCAGCGGAACCGGCTCGGTCGCAATCGCCGTCATCAAAGCGGCCGCGCCTCCCACTTTTGATTCTTTGATTTCGATAGTCAATTGATTAGGCGGGATGCGCACTGCCGGGGCCGGGGCAACCAACGTGAATTCTTGCGTGGGAGGGGATTTCGGTGTGATCTCCTCAATGCTGATGGAACCCGCAGGGCCAGCATGTGAGCGGCTGAGCGGCATGTTCAGTGGGACAGCGACGGTGTCAGTAACCGGAGCCACTGTGATCCTACGGTATTCGGCTTCGCTGCCATCCCCTATGCGAATCCATTCATTTGCCGCCAATTTAGCATCTGAGAGAACAAGCAATAAAGGCGGGTTCGCCGCCGTGCCAGTGGTTTCAGCCATTGCACGCAACAGAACGGTCTTCGTTCCGGGAGGGATCAAATCCCTGTCGAATAGGAACGATGAAGCCCGTGTTGCCATGTCGGTATCTAGCACACGCGTTATATAAACCCGTTTGCCGCCATTCGTGAAGAAGCCTTCAACAGCATGTGGAAGGTAACAGTGATGGCCTGTGCCGGGGTCGGAATAACCGATGAAGTTCAACAGCCCGCCAAACCACCGGTTAAACTCCCCGGTGCCGGTGATTAGTATGGGCACATTAACGGGCCCGCGCTCCGTAACGCCTATCATTCCGGCTGTACTTGTGCTGACCCCTTCAATGGGCTTGTTCCCTGTGTCGATTTCTTCGACATAGACTCCAGGCGCTAGATATTCGGGCATTTCGGTTCTCCTTTAAGTTATCTCATCCGAGTCGGATTTATCGCAAGACAAAATCAAGCCAATTTTCCCTCAGGGAATAATTGGGGCGGAATTCCACTATGGAGCTATGCACTCCTTGTTTTACTGCAAGGGTTATTTGTGCCACCCGTGCCAAAAATGGCTGACGGAAATAACCCTCGGCATCGCTGCTGGTCGAAAAAAGGCTCACACTATGAAATTCGTCGAGGAAAGGAATTCCGTCGAGGGAGACCCCGCCTGTTATCCTGATATGGCTCCCTGTAGCCATCCCCGCCAAACTATTGAGAAAAATACAGGTGTCCCCCTCGATGGCGTCATGGGCAAATGGTATCGCAGCACCTTGTGGCAGTAAGATAACCCGTCGGACTAAGGCATTTCTCCTGTGAGGATAAGCCATGGGATAGTCCAAGGTAATCGTGGCCGGTCGATCCGGTGTGCCGGTGCCATTGATCGAGTTTACAGCCAAATATTCCGCGATGTCGGGTTGGTCGGCATCAATTAAGAGTATGTTGCCAGAGGGTGGCGGCGGGACGAAGTTAAGTCCATTGGACAAGCGGATTTTTTGGGCACCGACCACACAATCGTCAAGCAGCAACTTGTCGTCCCCCGGAACTACAGTCAAATTCTGCCCGGTAATGCTGGACGAGCCTGATGTCCGATCCGAATAAAGCGGAGAGCCAAGTGAAACCATGCCCGCTGCTTCCGGTGGGACTGACATATTGGCCGGCTGAGCCGTTCGCCATAGTTCCGTAATGCTGACCGTGGCTCCAGGAAGCGGTGTTTTCGTGCCGCTAGAAGCCTGCAACATGACCCGGCCAGTTATAACAACGGGATTATGATGTAGGTTCACTTCAACCGCTGACGGCGGTGTAAAATCAGCGGGGAAATTAGAATTTT
>SESG01004211.1_pt1 | contig 32216 bp, 31 predicted proteins | sample 3171421 | NCBI WGS metagenome assembly SESG01 (sample SAMN10866946, study PRJNA518727) | freshwater metagenome | biome: subpolar coniferous forest; feature: holomictic lake; material: water; isolation source: holomictic Lake 227, 6 m and 8 m depth | place: Canada: near Kenora, Ontario | collected...
GAATATTTTGAGGAAGTGGTCGGTTAAAAGTTAACTTGCCGGAACTAATCTTTACTTCCACATCTGTACCTTCGAAACCTGTATTATGAAAATTACTGATTAGGTACAAAGTAGTATCTTTGCTTTCTCTGTAAAAATCCACTAAATAAGTTCTGGACCCTTTTATCGAACTTTCGGCACAATTCCAGGTAGTCACATTAGTTGGCCCAGATACGGTACAGGCCACAAATCCACAAACTAAACTTATTGACAGAACCGTTAACAGTTTACTTCTCATTGGTTTTTTCTCCATTTATATACATTCTGGTTTCAACCAGTTTTCCATTTTTATCGTACCCTTTTACCAGTCCGTCACGCTGTCCGTGATTAAAGTTTATCTCTGTCATCACTCCACCGGTTGTATAGAAAGTTATCCAAAGTCCGGTTCTTGAATCATTTTCGTAACAGCCCTTGTTTTTCAGTTCGCCTGTTTCATAATAAAACAGCCATTCGCCGGTGGCTTTCCCTTCTTTATATGCTCCGGTTTGTTTCAGTTTTCCATTCGGGGAATAAATGTTCCAGACTCCATCCAATCTATTGTCTAAAAATTTGCCAGTACCGTAAATGCCTCCATCTTTGTAAAACGATTTCCAGATGCCGTTTTTCTTATTTCCCTGATAACTCCCTGTTTCGCGAACCAATACCTTAGTAGAGTCATAAAACTCCGTAAAAATCCCATTTATCAGGTCGTTTTCATACGTACATTCAATTTTTTTATTTCCGCTTGGGTAATAACCTATGAGCTTGCCTGTAAGTTTTCCTTCTTTGTAATAGCACATTTTGTTAACAGCACCATCAACAAATTCTTTGTAATAATCGGTAAACAAGCCATCGTATATACCGGCTTTTTTAAGTGACTTTTCTTTTATCTTTCCATTTTCAAAGTAGCTAACCGTAGTGCCATCTTCTACTCCGTTTTTGAACGATTTTACAAAACGTGGTTTACCATCTTCGTAAAATGCCTTGACTTCTCCATTGGGCACGTTATTCAGATAGGTTGTCGATTCCTGTAGTTTTCCATTTTCAAAATATGTAAATGATTCAGCATTCAGCAAATCATTTTTATAGCTAAGTTTTTGTTGCACATTTCCCGATGGGTAATAATAATTCAGAATGCCGTTCAGCTTTCCTTCTGCATATGGCATTTCCTGTTTCAGGGTGCCGGATTCATAATAATCCTTCCATAAACCGTTGAGTTCATTATGTTTATAACTGCCTTCCTGCCATAGTTTTTTATCAGAATAATAAATAGTATACTTGCCATGTTTCACCAGGGTGTCATTTCCCACACGTACGATTGTGTAAGATTCTTTAAGTTGCGTATGCGCCACATCATACCAGGTGTTCACTGTTCTTTCCTGCGTATAAGCAATGAAAGAAAATTGAATAAGAAACAGAATTACACAAAAACGATTTATCATGAATTACAAACTACTTAACTTCAAGTAATATTTGGGTTCCGCCGAGCGGTTGACGATGTCCATAATCCAGAATAGCTGCAAGCGCATATTTACCTTTAGCCAATATTTCCGGAAGTTTTAATGTAACTGTTCGTGAAGCATCGGGATAAACCGAAACTTTCATCGGATTGAATTTTTGCTCCTTTGCCGTCTGCATATCTGCCAATGCCAGATTTACATTAGCATCAATTACATTATCACCGTTATTGGTTATAAGTACTTCATAGGAGCGTTGTTTGTCACCTGGTTTGGTTACTTCTTTCAATCCTGAAATGGTAGCTTTGTAATTACTGTTACTTCGCGGCGATTGTTTGACCAAAATGATAATACGTGGAACCAACATAACCCCCGCAGCAAGGGTTTTATCTGCTTCAAAAGTAGTTTGTTCTCTTGCCACTTCCACCTGAATAAGGCACCATTTTGCAGCAAAACCATCTTTTGGAACAGCCATTAAAGCTTCTATCGTAGCCGATTGATTTGGATTAAGTTCAATAATCGAAGGGTTGAGAGTAAGCCAGTCGGCACACGACCGCTTGCTTGTTCCAAGTGGAATCCCCTTTTTGCTGCCATCTTTTTCCAGCACATAATCGGCAAGTTTCAGATTATATTTCTGAGGTTTGCCGGAATGATTTATCAGGTTGATTTCTTTTTTTTGTATTTCGCCCGGGTCGGCAGTAAAATTCATTAATACTGGTGATACCTCAAAATCCTGAGCAAACAGATACGATGCAAGAAATATAACACAAAAAAGCGATTTAATACGAAGCATAATATAATATGGAATAAAAATGAGAGACAAAAATACACTTTTAACCCAATAAAATCACACTTTTGTAGTATAATATTTTATAAACTCTGTTTGTTGTAGCAAAATACTCGTAAAGATTTTGCTTTTTATGTTTACGAAAACATATGTTTTTCTGATAGGGTATCCCTACCTTAAAACATTATAATTTTTAGAAACTATTAATTATCCAATTGCCAGCTTTAGGATTTTAACAAAAAGCTTTACACCTGTCAGGAATTCAATGCGATCATAATGTTTGGTGCTTTTAAGAATACCGGCAACCAGGAATTTCGTTACAACATCAGGATTTTCGGCCAAAATATCGTATACTTTTTTGAACTGCTTTGCTTCTTCGGGTGAACGTGCTTCTTTTGCCTGTGTCAGAAACCCGGTGCGCACCATTCCGGGACTAAGAATGCCCAGTTGTACCGGGCCGCCTTCCATCTCTTTCGATACTGTTTTGGTAAAATAGTTTACAGCCCGCTTGGTAGTGCCATACAGACTCAGTTTATCCATCATCCGCCCATCACTTCCAAAACCTTCCATATTAAAAATCTTACCGTATCCCTGTTTGGTCATAAACTGTGCAGCTGCACGTGTGCCGAGCATCAGACCATATATATTTATTTCGGTAATGACTTTGATGTCTTCCACCTCAATATCTATAAACTTACGGTGCGGTTGAGGTATGCCGGCATTATTTATCCATATATCTATTTTGCCGAACATATTCAACGCTTTGCTGATAAGCTTTTCGTGTGTTTCGGATTCATTCACGCTACCGGTTACACCTGCCACATTGTCGCCGTATGAATCTTTGAGTTTAGCAACTGCCCGTGCTACTTTCTCCGGATCACGACCATTAATTACAACTTGATGTCCGGCTTTCATAAATTCTGTTGCCAGTCCGTGACCAATACCACGCGTACTGCCTGTAATTACAATTGTTTTCTTGTTCATACTATTCAAATTTGGCGATTAACTTATTAAAATTATTATTTTTATTTACCATCTTTGCATTTCAATATCAAAAAGTTTGAAGTTATGATAAACATTATTTTGGTTCATTCTACTTCAAATTTTCCACCATACTCACTCATAGCCTGCATAATCGGAAGAAGTTTCATGCCTTCCTCGGTCAGACTATATTCCACTTTGGGTGGAACTACCTCATACACTTTCCGGTTTACAACTCCCTGTTCTTCCAATTCGCGAAGCACCTGTGAAAGCATTTTATCATTGATTGTAACCAAAATCCGTTTCAACTCGCTGAATCTTTTCTTTCCTTCACGCAAGTTCCAGATAACTATTCCTTTCCACCTGCCACCTACTATTTGAAGGGTCAAATCGACCGGACAATAGTAAAAAGTACCATTTAAATTATACCGTTTCATACCACAAAATTACTTGTTCCTTATATCTTTTTATGCAGTACTTACCAAAATGATAGTGCTTTCAATTTGGTAAGTATATTGGCAAAGGTAAGTATAAACTCTAATTTTGCAAACACAAAACAATCAAAAAAAAATGACAAACATGGAAAAAGAACAAGTAAAAGAAACAGCACTGGCAGTTTCAATCGCAATTCAAGATGGTCGATGGAATGATTTGGACAATTTGCTCGACGACAATTTTACTTACACCGGCGATGGATTTGTATTTACTAAAGATGAGTACATTGGTTTTATGCAGGATATGAAAGCTGCATTTTCGGGATTGAAAATGGCGTTTCCAAACGTCATGGTTGACGGTGATATGGTGTCTATTCGTTTTATCTCTACTGCAGTTAACACCGGAAGTTTTATGGGAGCACCAGCCAATAAAAAGAATCTCGAAATTCATGGAATTAATATGCGTAAAGTGAAAGATGGCAAAGTAATGCAGGAATGGCAAAGCACCGATTTGCTTGGTGTTATGAGTAAAATCGGATTTGGTGCATTGTTTGGTTACGCTCTTTTTGTGGGTTTATTCAAGGTGAAACAAGCCCGTCCAAAACGTAAATTCTAAACCCGTTATTTGCGCAAAATGATACAGGAAACCCTTGCGAAATCAGCTTTATCAAAACATGAACATGAATTTCCGACGGCGTGGGATGTGAATCCATACAGAGGATGTACCATGGGTTGCCGGTATTGTTTTGCTCAGTATTCACACAAATACCTGAACTTGAGTAACTTTTTTAGCGATATTGTGGTAAAAACCAATATTGCTGAAATTTTATACTCGGAATTACGAAAGAAATCGTGGAAAGGCGAACAGATAAAATTAGGCGGAATTTCGGATATTTACCAATATGCCGAAAAAAAGTACGAACTGCTGCCACAACTAATCGATGTGCTGAAAAAAACTCGAAATCCTATTTTTATTCAGACAAAATCAACCCTGATTATGCGTGATTATGAGCTGATTAAAGAATTGGCCAAATACACAACGGTTGATATTGCCACCAGCATTTGTTCTTTCGACGAAACTGCCCGAAAAATCATTGAACCGGGGACTCCAACAGCCCTGGAACGAATGGAAATGCTTCGCCAGTTTACGGGTGTATGTCGGCACACAATCGTTTCGTTTATGCCCGTAATTCCGTTGATTTCGGATACTAATGAGAATTTGGATACTGCATTCAGGTTGACGAAAGAATTCAATCTTGACTCAATTATTGCTTATCCACTGCATTTGCGCGGGAAACTGAAAGTACCTTTTTTTCAGCTGATTCAAAACCATTTCCCGGAGATTTATCCTCAGTTTTCAGAGCTCTACAAAACTGCGGATTTGGAAAGTAATTATGCTAATAACCTCTTTCAAAAAATTGCCCGATTACGAGAAAAATATCAACTTTTTGGTTCGTACTCCATTGTGCAACCAAAAGATAATCAATTGAGTTTATTTTAAAATAAAAACCTCCATTCATTTCTGAATGAAGGTTTTGTCTTGTTCCCCTTTAGGGTTTAGTGGTCAATTTACAATTTCTCTCCGTATGCTAAATCACCTGCATCACCCAATCCTGGGATGATGTACGAATGTTCGTTCAGTTCCGGATCAATAGCTGCCGCCCAAACCGTGGTTTTTGTTTCGGGTAAATGCGTGGCAATATAATCAATAGCCACCTGACTTGAAATAACGGTAGCAATGTGAATATGAGCCGGTTTGCCTTTGGTGAGTAATGCGCCATAAGCCAACTCCATTGAACCGCCTGTAGCCAGCATTGGATCAGTAATAATCAGTGTTTTACCGGTTAAATCGGGTGAAGCAATATATTCAATAAAAATATCGAATTTCAGGGCATCTTTGTATTTTCGGTAAGCGGATACAAAAGCATTTTCAGCCGAATCGAAATAATTCAGAAAACCACTGTGAAAAGGCAATCCGGCACGAAGTATCGTTGCTATTACGATTTTTTCGTCAATCACTTCCGTCGGAGCTAAACCAAGCGGAGTTTTTACTTCTTCTGCTTTATAACGCATGGTTTTACTGATTTCATACGCCATTATTTCGCCAATTCGCTCCATATTCCGGCGGAAACGCATCGAATCTTTTTGAATTTTCACTGAGCGAATCTCCTTGAGATAATGCTTTAAAATGGAATTGTGTTCTGATAAATTATTGATTTTCATTTTCTTTAATTGATTAATTTTAATTCTTACTGTCATTTTCCCGAATCTCCGTCCGGCGAATTTTACCACTGATTGTTTTCGGCAAAGATTCAACAAACTCAATAATTCGTGGGTATTTGTATGGTGCAGTAACCGATTTCACATGTTCCTGAATCTCTATTACCAACTCTTCACCAGCCTTGTCTTTATATTCTTTTGACAAAATAACGGTTGCCTTTACAATTTGTCCGCGAATATCATCCGGAACACCGGTAATGGCACATTCCACTACAGCAGGGTGTGTCATCAACGCACTTTCCACCTCAAACGGGCCAATGCGGTAACCCGAACTTTTGATCACATCATCGTTTCGGCCGACAAACCAAAAATAGCCATCTTCGTCGCGCCAGGCCACGTCGCCGGTATAGTAAATATTGTCGTGCCAGGCATTGTAAGTCAATTCGGAATTACGGTAATATCCTTTAAACAAACCTTCCGGATAACGCTTATCGGTGCGAATCACGATCTCGCCCTGTTCGCCTACTTCAGCCACACGACCTTCGGGTGTAAGCAAATCAACATCGTAATGTGGATTTGGAAGTCCCATCGAACCCGGTTTCGGGTCAGTCCAGGGCGAAGTCAGAATACTTAGTGTTGTTTCACTTTGCCCGTAACCTTCTTTCAATTTTATACCAGTCAGTTTCAGAAATTGCTCATAAACAGCCGGATTCAGCGCCTCTCCGGCAATAGTACAATATTCCAATGACGATAAATCGTATTTCGTTATGTCTTCACGTATCAGAAAACGGAAAATTGTGGGAGGTGCGCAGAGCGATGTAATGCGGTATTTCTGAATCATTTCCAACATAGCGGCCGGCGTAAATTTGTCGTGATCGTACACAAAAACGCATGCACCAACTATCCACTGACCGTATAATTTTCCCCAAACTGCTTTCAACCAACCTGTATCGGCAATGGTGAGGTGTATGCTTTCTTCGTGCAAATTATGCCAGTATTTAGCCGTAACAATATGAGCCAGCGGATATACACAATCCAAGGTTACCATTTTAGGATTGCCTGTAGTGCCGGATGTAAAACTGATTATAAGCACATCATCATTCTTGTTTGGATTTTCCACTTTCGTAAACGGTGCAGCATTTTCAATTCCCTTGTGGAAATCGAGCCAACCTTCAGGAACAATTGGTCCAACGGAAATCAACATTTTTACGGTTGGTGATTCGGGCAGTGAATCGGTAATATGACTTACAATCGGCTCTTCGCCCACAGCAACAATTGCCTTAATATCAGCAGCATTATTGCGATACACCAAATCTTTTTTGGTCAACAAATGTGTGGCAGGAATAATGATAGCACCAATTTTATGCAGTGCAATTATAGTGAACCAAAATTCGTAACGTCGTTTGAGAATAGCCATCACAATATCCCCTTTTTTTATGCCAAGACTTTGGAAATAGGATGCTGTCTGATCGCTGTATTTCTTTATTTCAGCAAAGGTAAATTCACGACATTCACCCTTATCATTGGTCCAAAGCAAAGCACGTTTATTTGGCTCTTTAGCCGCCCATTCGTCAACAATATCGTAAGCAAAATTGAAATTTTCCGGAACTAAAAGTTTGTAATTGGCTTTGAAATCCTCAAAGTCGGTAAATTGGGTTTGTTTTAAATATTTTTCTAACATAGAAATATTGTTTTACCACTAAGTCACTATGTTTCGCAAAGTGGTTAATTCGTTAAATGATAACTGCCAAAAATTTGAGTTTTTTACCACCTAATGCTTTCATTCCGTGTGGTTTGGTAGCATCAAAATAAATACTATCGCCCTCATTGAGCGTAATATCGCTTCCTCCGTGATGTAATTGCATTGTTCCTTCCAAAATGAGACTAAACTCTTGTCCCGAATGCATATTCAGATGAATTGGCTTATCGGATGGTTCAACGGTAACTTCATATGGTTCGGCTTTTGCATTTCGGAAACCATGCGCCAACGCCTGATATTTATAATCCTTAGTCCGCTCAATACTTGCACCTGTTCCTTTGCGGGTAACAAAATACGCTAACGAATGAGGGTCGGTTCCAGAAAAAAGAGCTGAAGTCTCCACGTCAAATGTTTGTGCCACCTGACATATAAAACTCATAGGAATATCATTTGCTCCCGATTCATAACGGGCATAATCGGTTTCAGGAATACCACATTGCTCAGCTGCCTGTGCGATAGTCAGGTCAAGCGCATCGCGAAGTCCGCGCAGTCGTTCGGCAATTTGTTTGATTTGTGTGTTCATGAGAAAAACAATTTTCTAACAATCGAATTTAATTTATTTCTTCAAAGTAATCATTATCAATTCGTTTGATTATGTATTGATTAGATGTAGAAACTGCTAAATCATATTCAATCATTAAATCAGCAAGATGTTCTCCATCAATTAAAACAATTTTTGTTTCATTTCTTGGTTGATATTCTTTTGCTTCATTTGTAAAACGAGCAGTTGTAATGAAAACACCCTTTTTAGCTCCTTGTCCGGCCAAAGCACCAACAAATTTCTGAATTTCAGGTCTTCCGACAACATTTTCCCATCTTTTTGCTTGAATATAAATAATGTCTAGTCCTAATTTATCTTCTTTTATAATCCCATCAATACCTTCATCTCCCGATTTACCGATTGATTTTCCTGCATCTTTAATCGAACCACCATATCCCATTTTCACCAATAACTCTACTACTAGATTCTCAAAAAAAGAAGGACTACAAGTCTTAACTTTTGTAAGAAGTTCAAGAGCAAGATTCTTCCTTATTTTTACATAATTTGATTCTAAAATTTCTTCTGGAGTGGAGGTTATTTCATTTTCTGTATCCGTATCTTTCTCTAAGTTCTCTTCTTTTTGTTTTCCAACACTTTCTAAATAGATAGGAAATTGCTTCAACAATTTTAGATTAATTTTTTCAGGATTCTTTTTCAAAACATCAATTCCTTCTTTAGTTATTTTGAAAATTCCTCGGCGAAGATTTATAATCAATCCAGCCATTTTTAAATGAGCCTTTGCCCAAAATACTCTATTATAAAATGTTTTTTGACTACCACTTGGAAGATATTCTTCTAATTCATCTTCTGTCAAATTAAATTCTCTCGTAAGAATTTCTATTATTTCTGATGTAGAATACTCTTTCTCATCTTGAATATTCTTTAAGAAAGGTAACATAATTGATTGAAAATCAGGTATCATATTTATAGTATTTAAAATCAATAAAAATCTAAAAATGCTTTCTCCCTCTCCTCAAGGAGAGGGTTGGGGTGAGGTGTTATTTCAAATGCGAAGCCTTCAATCCCTTAATCACTGCATTTGTAAAACCATTGGCTTCCATTTCGTTAAGGCCTTTGATGGTAATGCCGCCGGGCGTGGTTACTTTGTCAATTTCCACTTCAGGGTGACTTTTGTTGGCTTCCAAAAGATCGATAGCACCGCGTAAAGTTTGAATCACCACTTCTTTGGCTACATTGGGATAAATACCCATTTCCACACCGCCTTCCATGGCTGCACGAATGTATCGGAAAGCGTAAGCTATTCCGCACGAAGACAGCGACATAAAAGCATTCAACTGAGTTTCAGGCACCAAAAAAGCTTTGCCCAATTCGGCAAAAAGTGACATTATCAAACTTTCCTGTTCTTTCGAGGCATTAAACGACGAAATAGTGGAAACGCTCTGAAGAACGTCTATTCCGGTGTTTGGAATGATCCGAAACATGGTGGCATCTGTGCTGAATAAATCAGCCATCTTTGCAAAATCCACACCCGCAGCAATCGAAACAATCAGTTGCTTTTTGTAGTCGATTTTATTTTCAATTTCATCAGCTACCACTTCAACTAGCCAGGGCTTTACAGCAAGTATCACTATATCAGCATCTTTCACAATATCGCGATTGGAAGTGCTAACTGTAATCTCTGCATTAAATGCTTTGATAACGTCCAGATTCGCCTGCGAAACGTCACTCACACGAATGTTTTTTGCCTGAACAAGTGTTCCTTTTGAAAGTCCGCGGGCAATAGCACCGCCCATATTTCCGGCTCCGATAATGGCAATTTGTAGGTTGGAAGTTTCCATTTTAGGTTGTTTTATACGTTTTTTTGCAGTTCTTTTTTTATTTGACTGACAAAGATAGGATATCTAATTAATAATACATAATTCGCAATTAAAAATTTAAACTCAGGCAACCCCGAATTCCCCAAGGAGCAACTTTTCGTCCATCCAACCCTACATTATTCAGGTCAGTGAGTCGCCAAACCGATTGCAGCGTAAAAATACCGAGAATGTTGGTAAATCCCACACCCACTTCCATGTAGGGTTTGTTCATCGGATTCATGTATGTTGGATAATCCATTTGTAAGCGGTGTGAATTGTTGAGACTTCCATAGGCAACATTGAACGAACACATTTCACGCAGATTCAACTCTTTTACAAGCGGAATCTGATTCATAATCAACCCATTAAACATCAACTCCGTGTGAAGATTCATATATTTATCGGCAGCATATTCCATGTAATTCATCATATTGAACTGAAAAGTGCTGTAGCCACCGGTTTCGCTTCCGGGAGGAATTTCGAGCAATTGGTAGGGTACATTTCCAAAAATCAAACCAGCATCGAGAATATAATTAAACTGTCCGACATCAAACTTGAAGAATTGGCGCATATTGGCAGAAACCTTGGCGTAAGTGCCTGACTGATTCCCAAACTGATAATTCCCCGCTTCCAAAATTCCGTAAATCACAGGTTTTGTATTCGAAATATAAATTCGTTGCATGTGATCATCGTATTTCCGCTCGCCAAACGAAAACCGGGTGGCAAGTGTAATTGATTGTTGCAACAAGGAATTGTAAGTCAAACTACCTTGCTGCATTGGCATAGAAGCATTGGCAAAGAGACGGTTATGATGTAAATATAACGTGCTTTCAATATTAGGTGACCAATCGTTTGAAATTGAATATAATATTTCACTTCGTTCGGCTATTTTTCCGGCAGATTTCGCAGCAAAAACTGAACTTGAAATATCTTCATCGCCTGTTATTAAAGGATTTTCACGAAACAAAAAATCATTATAGTTATAATCCACCCTACGAAAATCGTAAGTGTAATTCATACTCATTATCCGGTGTTTATCACCCGGCAGTTTAATCTGAAATCCAAATGAGTATTTCGGATCCTGATTTTTTGTCCCCATACCCAAATATCCATTAAAAGAAATGGTTTTTGAGAGTTTCTCGTTCGTTCGGAAGGGCAATGTCAGACGTAATCCTTCCAAATCGGTGATTCGGATAATTTGTTCCACTTTTCCAAGGTCTATTTTCCCCAAATCCATATAACCGGTAAACATCACATCGGCAATCCATTTGGCGGTACGCAGCATGGGTGTGTTGTTCAGGTCTTTCATTTTATCATTCAAATTTTCGACACTGTAGTTACTTTTGGCGAAATTGCTTACTGGGGCAGAAACGGAGTCGGAGTAATAATAAGAAGCACTGCGCTTTACAAAAATTTCGGGTTTCGGTTGAAGGCTGTCGGCCAATAGTTCATAACTCATATTCAATGCCATTTCTTCCGATTGGCGTGTCCAGCGTCGGTTTTGTTGTTCACTAAAATCTTCCGAAATCCGGAGGTTATGAATAAAGTTGATATTGGCCTGATTAGGCAGTTCAGCTTCGATTTTAGTTAGTGCAAGCGAAGCTGAATCGATCCACATTTTTCCATCAAAAGCCAGATTTTTGGCATTTTTGGTTCTGAAATGAATTTCATATTGCTTACCAGAGGCAGTATGAATGCTGTCGGCCAGATAATAATCGTAATAGGCATAACCAACGTTGGCAAGTGGACTAATCATATTTTTGCCAAAAACCGTAACGGAATTATCGTAAAAATTAAGCTCAGTTTCCATATTTCCAATCAGTTTTTCAAGAATTTTCATACCACTTTCAGGCGACGAAAACATATTTCTCGAAATTTCTTGTTTCTGTTTCGGAGTCAAACGGAATTTTGTTTCAGCCATATACAGCGGCAACACAAGTGATGAATCCGTTTTTGATAAATTGCCCGTTTTAAATTGATCGAAAATCCGTTTGCTAATCGTTCGTTGGTTTATTTTGCTTAGTAAAATCAGATTTTGCTCGGTACTTTCGGCCGAAAAATTCTGTTGCTGGCTGCTGTCATTTACTTTTCGCATCAACCTTACTTTTTTCATCAATTCAAGTGCCGGATTAGCTCCAGGAATAATAAAAGCTTCCTGCAACAAGGTGTTTTCTTCTTCCAGCTCGATTTGAATACCTACACTCTGTCCTGGTTTTACCCTGATTTTTGCTTTTTTAAATCCTACTGACGAAAAATTAAGCTGAGATTCTTTTCCACTATAACGAATCAAAAAATAGCCTTCTTCATTACTCTGTGTTACTTTATCAGAGTTTTTAAAGCTTATATTTACCTGTGAAATTGGGCTTTTGTCAGCTTTATTAAGGATCTGTCCAACGACTACAGTTTCCTCGGCTTTTGCAAATGAACTCGCAAATAATATAATTATCAGCAGTAATCTAGAACTATATTTATAATTTTTAAATTTCATTTTTCACATTCTTTTCGTTCATCAAGCTGTTCAGCATTTTTTTTGTAAACCGGATGGCAATCCATCACCGTTTTTCTTAAAAAATGCACATCAATATGCGTATAAAGCTCTGTCGTTGTGATAGATTCGTGTCCGAGTAACTGCTGAATAGCTCGCAAATTAGCTCCATTTTCGAGCAAGTGTGTTGCAAATGAATGCCGAAAGGTATGTGGACTCACATTTTTTCGAATTCCTGAAAGTAGTGTAAGGTCTTTTACAATTTTGAAAATCATATCACGAGTGAGTTTCGTTCCACGGCGGTTCAGAAACACATAATCTTCATTTCCTTTTTTGATAGTAAGCAAATTGCGATCAATTTTCCAGAGTTGCACTTGTTTCAAAGCCTGTGGTGACATCGGTACAAGTCTTTGCTTGCTTCCTTTTCCTTCCACCAACATATATCCTTCTTCGAGGTACAATTTTGAAAGTTGAAGATTAATCAGCTCCGACACGCGCAATCCAGAGCCGTACAGCACTTCAATAATAGCTTTATTCCGCTGACCTTCGGGTTTTGACAGGTCAATGGTTTCAATAATACTGTCAATTTCCTTGACTGAAAGGACTTCCGGTAAGCGTAATCCGATTTTTGGACTTTCGAGTAATTCAGTAGGGTCGGTATCCAGTATATTCCGGTAAATCAGGAAATGATAAAATGATTTAATGCTCGATAAAATTCGCGCTTGTGTGCGTGGATGAATACCCAGTGAACTGATTTCGATAATAAAATCACGCAAAATTTCGGTGGTGGCTTTTTCAGGAACTATATGCGCATCGGTAAGGTAAGTGTTCAGCTTTTGCAAATCACGCTCGTAAGCTTCTATCGTATTAGGCGATAGGCTTTTTTCAAGTTTCAGAAACATATGATAATTGTCGGTGACTGACAGCATTTTTAGCTTTTCAAAATTGCTCACAAAGGTATTAAAAAGATTTTGGTCTTGCTAAAAAAATGGCCGTAAAGCATTTGCTCTGCGACCATTTAGGCATTTAATCAAAAAATCTTATGTTAATTTCTGAGAAATATATCTTTTGCAACACCATTAATCGTAAGCGTGGCTTTTCTATCTTTTGTTCCGTCACCATAATCCAAGACTGCAGTGCGGGTTTGGGTTGTGGTAGTTACAGTTCCCTGAACAAAGTAAGGATAGTTGTTGTAAATAATCAATGGGGTAGTGATTTCAACCGTATAAGCTACCCCTTTGGCATTCACGCCGGCAGTAGATCCGGTAATGGAGAATTTATCATCCCAAAAAATATGTGGAGTGCCGTTAGTATCAATTCTTTCTCGTGTACGAGTTGAATTACGAATAATCGTTGATTTATCTACCCGAACAATAGTATCTGAAACTGATACTGTCATACTTGGATTCTTTGCTAAATTTAATCCGTTGTTTACTATTGATTTAGAACCTTTTACATTATTTCCATTCACGTAGAAATCAACTGGTTTGATCGTTTTGATAGCTCCGCTTTTCCAGAGTTTCTCGCTAATGTTGATTATTATTTTCCCTTTAAGCGTATCGCCTCGGCTATCAATAAATCCGGTTGTACCAAAATCAATTGTAATCGTTTTAGGAAAATAAAGTGAGTCAGGTTTGTCAATAGTAATTGTAGGTCCTGTAAGTTGATTTTCAGCTTTTACAGCCATCAAAAGAGTATAGCCATTGTCAGCCAGGGTATTGACATAGGTATCAGCAGTACTTAGCACTACATCACTTAAGGAAGCAGCCTGTGCTTCATCGGTTGCAGTTGTGGTGAGCGAAGCATCCGTTGCCACATTACTTTCATTTGTACAGGAGGTACTTAATAATGCAAAACTGGTTGCAATAACCAGCACTGCGAAAAAGCTTCTTTTTTTCATAAGTCTGAATTTTTAAAAATTAGTGTTTAATGGATTTGTTATGATTGGACGCAAAATAAATGAAAAGGTTTAAGCATTGAATAAAATATCAGTTAAATTAATTCGATTTTAACATATTACATATATTTTCATTAATTTAAAACAGTTTTGAATTTAAAATTAATAACTTTGTAGTTATAATTTTAAGCGAATAATTGAATGGCAAATACCAAAACATCAACAACGAGCTTCTATCCAAATCAAGATACTTTTCTGATTGCTGTCGATTGTATTATTTTTGGATTTAAAGACAATAAAATCAGCTTATTGGCTCAGCCACGCTTTCTTGAGCCATTCAAAAACGGTTTATCCTTGCTGGGTGGATTCGTAAAAGAAAATGAATCTGTTGAGCAGGCAGCCAGTAGCGTATTGTCGAGGCTTACTGGCTTGGAAAATATATATATGGAGCAGGTTGGAATGTATGGAGCATTGGAACGTGACCCCGGTGACAGAGTAGTTTCGTGTGCTTTTTATGCTCTTATCGACATCGAATCTCAGGACGAGCAGCTACTGGAAGAACACAAAGCCTTCTGGATTAATATTGACAGAGCCAACGAACTTATTTTTGATCACCCACGCATGGTGGCCGATGCAATTCAGTTACTTAGACAAAAAGCTGCCATTCAAGCAGTTGGATTTAACTTATTACCCGAAAAATTCACCCTTTCTCAACTTCAGGCACTATACGAAGCCATTTATTATCAAGTTTTTGATATTCGTAATTTCCGAAAGAAAATGCTGAGTATGGATTTTTTGGAGAAACTAAATGAAGTAGATAAATCGGGTTCAAAAAAAGGGGCATATTATTATCGTTTCAGGGATGAAAAAGTGCAAAACGACCAATATCCAAGCCGATTTTAGATTATTTATAGTTTCAATTTTGAGGTTGGCTCATAATTTAGCCTATCTTTGACGACAAATTATGTAACAATTATTCAAAATATATACAAAAATGAAACTTAACAATTTTTTCACAGTTCTATCACTTTTACTGATTTCAATCTCATCATTTGCCTACGATGCTGTTGGTCACCGAATTGTTGCTGACATTGCCTATGATAATCTCACCGATAAAGCCAGAGCACAAGTCGATAAAGTATTGGGCAAAAAAGGCTTGGTTTACGAAGCAACCTGGGCCGACGAAGTACGTAGCGACAATAAATATGCTTACAGTTACCAATGGCATTACCAGGATTTGGACGATAATATGACTTCTGCAGATATTAAAAAATTACTGGACAATCCGACTGCTGAAGGTGAGCATCTGTTTTTTGCGCTGGATCAATTACAAACACGCCTAAAAAAAGACAAAAATGATACTGAAGCACTGAAATTTTTGGTTCATTTTGTGGGCGACTTACACCAACCATTGCACATGGGACGTAAAGATGATAAAGGTGGAAATAAAGTAGATTTCAACTGGTTTGGACGAAAAACTAACCTACATTCGGTATGGGATGGTGCTTTGATTGAAACTCAGAAAATGTCATATTCCGAGTACAGTCAATATTTACAGGATAAATTCGAACCACGCAAGGCAGATTTCAAGAAACATGGTATTCTACAATCTATTGAAGCTTCGTATGCAGTTCGAAATCTGATTTATGCATACGACACTTCCGACACTAATAATTATCATTATGTTTATCAGTTTGGCGACAAACTGGACGAGATGTTGTATCGCGGTGGCATACAACTTGCCAATATTTTGAATGCAATTTATAAATAATTATGACTCTATAATATGATTAATTCCCTTCTTTATCAATAGATTTAGAAGGGAATTTTCTTATTTGAATCTTTTTAACATCACTATTGTTTTAATTTCTAAAGTAAAAATTGAATTGATTCGTCTTCACTTGTATGGAGACAAGCATAAACATAACCATGGCTGACAAAAAAGCACTTTCCATAACAAAAACCATTCAGGATTTTGGCAAAAATCTGTTTGGTTTTGTACGTGGCAGAGTGAAATCGACTGAAGATGCAGAAGATATACTTCAGGATGTTTGGGTGCAGTTGAGCAATTTAAGCGATGTCGCTGATATTGAAAATGTTAGTGCCTGGTTGTATGAAGTTGCACGGAATAAAATTACCGACCGTTCGCGCAAAAAAACCAATCTGGCGCTTGAAGATTACAGCTACGAAAACGACGAAGGCGAATTTAATTTCAAGGAAATTCTGTTGATGGATGACAGCAACAATCCCGATTTGGCGTTCTTCAAAGAAATGTTTTGGAAAGAATTTGAAAAAGCACTCGATGAATTGCCTGAAAATCAGCGGGAAGTTTTTCTGCTCAACGAAATGGAAGACCTGACACTTCAGCAAATAGCCGACCAAAAAGCTGAAAACCTAAAAACCATTATAAGTCGAAAAGGTTATGCTGTGAAACATTTGAGAAACAAACTGAATTATTTATATAAAGAACTCAACAATTAGTCGGCAATTTGTAGTCGGCAGAAAAAATTAAATATATGGAAACAACCAATCAACAACAGTGGAGAAAAAGAAGATTATTCTTTTTTCCGGTATTTATAGCAGGACTTTTTGCAGTGAGTGGAGTAGTAATGCTACTTTGGAACTGGATAATACCCACCATATCAACCATTCATGCATTAAACTATTGGCAAGCCATGGGTTTGTTGGTACTGAGTCGCATCCTTTTTGGCGGATTTCGGTTTGGCAATCATCGAAGAGCTGCACACCGTCATTTTGAAAACCATGCTCCTTTCAAAAATAAACTGATGGATATGACAGACGATGAACGTCAGCAATTTAAAAATCAGTGGAAACAACGTTGTTGCAAACCACCGACAACATAAAAAATACATGCTTCAAAATTGCAATAGGAACAATAGAAAATCAACCATCTGCTGTTCCTATTGTGATTTTATACACTTTTTCGGAAAAATATTGCAGACATTTAAAGTAAAATTAAAAGTAGTTCGTCTACCTAAATAGAAAGAACATTTATTTATTCATTTAATAACAAAAACAAAATGACAAGATCAATTTTAAGTGCCGTGGTTTGCGGCGTAATTGTAGGAGCTCTGGCATTTTTCGTGCCTCACCTTTTACTGGGAATTTTAGTATTTTTCTTTGTAGTTCGCCTTTTTCATGGTTGTGGGCATAGACGACATGGCTGTGGTGGACATGGTTATCATCACGGACATTCGGAACGTTTGTTCTATCTGGCCGACCGTGTTCGGAAAATGACCGACGAAGAATATGCCGAATTTAAACAAAAAATGGGCGGAAACTGTTGCGATTCAGATTCAGACTGTTGTGGTTCAAGCTGCTGTGGTTCAAAATCGAAAGATTCAGTATGTTGCGAAACAAAAAAAGAAGAAACAAGCAAGTAATTAATCTTTTAAAAAACAAATACAATGCATAGAAGATCAAGATTTTTAGTGCGATTGGCAACAGCTGCCATCACTTTCGGAAGTTTATGGTTCACCCTCGGACCGTCGCATTTCAACCGCGGACACCACCCTTGCCGCCCCATGATGGAGCACTGCTGCATCCACGAAGAACATTTCAGAGAATGTGACGAAGATGCTCAACCTAAAGGTCATGAGAAAGTAATTGTGATTAAGGAAGTAATCAAAAAAGACTCTGTTAAGAAATAAATCATGGGTTCTTACTAAACTGAAAAACCTTTTGTCTAAGCGACAGAAGGTTTTTTTTATTTCATTATTAAACAAAATTGAATAAATGGGCGTTAAATCTAAAACAATAAATAAAAGATCCATGAACAAAACCCGATTAGAAGCATTCAGCGATGGTGTATTGGCAATTATTATCACCATTATGGTGTTGGAGTTAAAAATTCCACATGGCAGCGATTGGAAAGAATTGCGTGAACTCATTCCCACATTTATCAGCTATGGCTTAAGTTTTTCGTATATTGGCATTTACTGGGGAAATCACCATCATTTGCTGCATTCGGTCAAACATGTAACATCAGGCATGATGCTGGCCAATCTTAATTTACTTTTTTGGTTGTCGCTGGTTCCTTTTTCGACGGCGTGGATGGGCGAAAATCATTTTGAAACGAATACAGTAGCCTTGTATGGTGTGGTTTTATTACTTTGTGGAACAGGGTATTTCATTCTTCAACAAGTGATTGAACGAAACTCAAAAGACAGTGAAGCACTCAAGGAAGCCTTTAAAATGTCCGACCGGAAAGGAATGATATCATTGGTTTTATACATTGCATCCATTCCACTGGCTTATATACATCCTTATATATCGTTTTCCATATTTATTGGGTCGTCCATCATGTGGCTTATTCCGGATAAAAATATCGAACGGGCATTAAAAGGAGACAAATAACATTTATCTTTTCCCCGATTTTCTGCTTCCAAAGCTACCGGAAGTTGGTTTTATATTTTTTGCCACACCACCTTTTTTTACACTCGAACTGCTTGAGTTTGTTCTCAAATCTCTTGATTTGGGATTTGGATTAGAAGATCGATCTAGCTTCTTTGCGGGAGAAGATGGAGCGCGTTGAGCAGTTCTGACCGGAGCATTTCCTTTTGTTTTAGGTTTTGGTTCTTGGTTCTTGGTTCTTGGTTCTACGGTAGATGTAGAATTTGAAATCGACACCAATATTTGCTCCATTTCATTCGATTCAAGTTGTCGCCATTCACCCAACGGAATTCCTTTCAGATTGATATTCATAATCCTAATGCGCTCCAGCTTTAGCACATCGTATTCAAAATATTCACACATTCGGCGGATTTGTCGATTCAACCCCTGTATCAACACAATACGGAACGAGAAAACCGATTCTTTCACTACCTTGCACTTCTTGGTTATTTCACCTAAGATTGGAACCCCTGCTCCCATTTTCTGAATAAATTCGTCAGTAACAGGCTTATCCACTGTCACCAAATATTCTTTTTCGTGTTTGTTTCCGGCACGAAGAATTTTATTGACAATATCGCCGTTGTTCGTCAGAAAAATTAAGCCCTGTGATTCCTTGTCGAGCCTGCCAATAGGAAAAATACGTTCGTGGTAGCCAATATAATCAATTATAGAATCTTTTACACCAATTTCAGTGGTACTGATAATGCCAGCGGGCTTATTGAAAGCGATAAACACAAAATCGGTTCCTTCTTTGGCTTCAATCAAATTGCCATTCAGGGTCACTTTATCGTGCTTTGGAGCAATCATAGTACCAACTTCAGCACGCTTCCCATTAACAAACACATGACCCTGCTCGATATATTTGTCGGCTTCACGACGCGAACAAATGCCACTATCGCTGATAAATTTATTGAGACGGATTTTTTCGGTCATAATTTCTGATTTGAAAATGAGAAGATTTGAAAATTTGAAAATGAAATTAGTACTTTAATATATCCATCAATTCACTGATTACCATAGCACTTGCTCCCCATATTTCAGCTTTAGTCACATCAAAGTAAGGTGCATTGGAAACGGCTTTTATCGAATTGACGTAAAAATCCTTCCGTTTAATTACTTCGGGGTTGAAAAAATCAGAGAATGGAATTTCAATAACTTCATCCACTTCCCGTTCATCAATTTTATATTGAGGTTTTTCGGCAAGAAAACCGACAAAAACGCTAATAAGGAAATTACTTGGTGGAACATAAATATCTGACAATCGGCCGATTATTTCAATTTTATCTTCCGGAATACCAATTTCTTCCTGAATTTCACGCAGCGCAGTTACTCTTACTTCCTTATCTTCCTCCTCATACCGTCCGCCAGGAAATGCAATTTGCCCTGAATGTATTCCGACATACACGCTTCGTCGAATAACAATCATTTTCAGCTGATTCTCCTCTTGAAAAAACAAAATCATTACGGCACTTTTACGTGCATTAACAAGCAATTTTTGTTCATTTAAATATTCCGAAATACGATGTTCAGGTGCCATTTTCAAATGAGAATGCATCCCTGGTAGCGATTTTGAGAGTTTCTGCTTTAATTCTTGTTTTGAAAGATTCATATTTAAATAAAATCTCCCACAAAATTACGCAAATATTTTGGCGTAACCTGCGGGAGGTCTAATATCTTTTATCTTTATTTTTTTGTCTTTTTTACTGGCAAATAACACAACCTTCACATTTCGACAATTCGCCGCGAAGCCGTTTTTCAACCAGCATTTTCATTCTGTCCTGCAAAGCCGGAATGCGGATATTTTCAATCACATCGTTAGTAAAAGCAAACATCAGTAACAAACGAGCTTCCTCTTCTGAAATACCTCTAGCCTGCATATAAAATTTGGCAGTTTCGTCCAACGAACCAATGGTAGCACCATGCGAACATTTCACATCGTCAGCATAGATTTCCAACTGAGGTTTCGTACGCATTTTAGCCGTTTTCTTCAGTAGGATATTTCGGTTAGTCTGGAAAGCAGCCGTTTTTTGTGCGTCTTTTGCCACGTAGAGTTTTCCTGTAAATGCACCTTTCGAAGAATCATCCAACACGTATTTGAACAACTCACGACTGCTACAATTCGGTTTATTATGAATAATGGACGTAAAATTATCAACCTGCTGATTTTTATCGGCAATCACCATTCCACACAATTCAGTTTCACAATGTTCACCGTCCACATCAATTTCTATCATATTACGAGTCAGCCCATTATGAAGTGTAATCACATTAGCCAACACATTTGATGACGCCTGCTGATCGATGAGTAATGTTGACAAATTTGTCGTTTTATTATGTGCATTTTCAAGTTTATAATGTTCGTAGGTGGCATTTTCACCAACAAAAACTTCGGTAACCCGGTTCGACAAAAAGTGAACTTCATCCACCGTATGGTCGCAAACCAATAACTGCGCCTTAGCACCTTTTTCAAGAATGATAAGGTTGTGACTCACCGCCATAAAATCGACGTCAGAACGCATAATGTTGACTAACTGAACCGGCTTGTCAATCACAATATTTTCAGGCACATACATAAAGAATCCATCTTGCGCAAATGCTCCATTAAATGCTATTAAACCATCTTCTTTCGTTGAGCTGAGTTTAGCAAAATAATTTTTAAGCAATTCAGGATGTGTCTCCGCCACTTCTTTTACGCTACCAATAATGACACCTTCGGGAAGTTTTGTATTTCGTGGGTCAGATACCGGATAAAAACCATCATTCACCACAAAATAGAGGTAAGAGTGAATACCGGGCACATCGCATTTGAATACATCATATGGATTTACCGGAATTGGAATCCGGTTGATATTCAGACCATAATCGACTGAAAGCGATTCCTTCAGGTCGGTATATTTGTAATTTTCGAGCGCCACTGTAGGGAATCCCAACTTTTCGAACTGAGCAAAGGCAGCATCGCGTATGGCGTTCATCACCTGAGCCGAATGCTTTTTAATGCTATCGTGCTGGGATTTATATAAATCGATATATTGTTGTTCCATGGTTATTCAGCAGTAAGCAGTAAGCGGTAAGTAGTAAGCAAAAAGAATTGGCACATTAGCATATTAGTATATTTTCAAATTAGCACATTATTCTCCGTCCACTTCCTTTTTAATCCAATCGTAACCGCGTTCTTCCAGTTCTAGTGCCAGTTCTTTTCCACCCGATTTCACAATGCGTCCATCGTACAAAACGTGTACAAAATCTGGCACGATATAATCCAACAAACGTTGGTAGTGAGTAATCACAATACTGGCATTTTCTTTGGTTTTCAGCTTGTTCACACCATTGGCGACAATTCGTAAGGCGTCAATATCTAGCCCTGAATCAGTTTCGTCGAGAATGGACAATTTCGGATCAAGCATTGCCATTTGGAAAATCTCGTTACGTTTTTTTTCGCCACCCGAAAAACCTTCGTTTACTGAGCGATTAGCCAATTTATTATCCATTTCCACCAATTCTTTCTTTTCACGTTGCATACGCAAAAAGTCGGTGGCTGACATGGGTTCAAGTTTTTTGTATTTTCGATGTTCGTTTACGGCTGTGCGCATAAAATTCACCATACTCACGCCCGGAATTTCTACCGGATACTGAAAACTGAGGAAAATTCCTTCGCGTGAACGATTTTCGGGAGTCAATTCAAGTAAGTCTTTAGCATTGAAAGTTACTTCACCTTCAGTTACTGTAAACGCAGGATTTCCCGTCAACACAGAAGCTAAGGTTGACTTTCCTGCACCATTAGGTCCCATGATAGCATGAATTTCACCGGCATTCACCGTTAGACTTAGCCCTTTTAATATTTCTTTGCCGTTGATATTGGCATGTAAGTTTTTAATTTCTAACATATATTTTAATGTATGGAGACTTGAGTAATTTTAATTGTTAAAATACTTGTTATACTTTAACCTACGGAACCTTCCAGTGTTATTTGCAGCAATTTTTGTGCTTCTACGGCAAATTCCATTGGCAGTTTATTGAGTACTTCTTTGGCATAACCATTCACTATCAATCCTACGGCATCTTCCGTTGAAATGCCACGCTGATTGCAATAAAATATCTGATCTTCGTTTATTTTGGAAGTTGTTGCTTCATGTTCCACAATGGCGGTATCGTTATTCACTTCCATGTAAGGGAAGGTGTGTGCACCGCATTTGTCGCCCAATAGTAAACTATCGCATTGTGAGAAATTCCGTGCATTTTCAGCTGCCGGATTGATTTTCACCAAGCCACGATAGCTGTTCTGGCTCACACCGGCAGAAATTCCTTTTGAAAGAATATGGCTGGTAGTATTTTTGCCAATATGAAGCATTTTTGTACCTGTATCGGCCTGTTGGTGATGATTGGTAACTGCCACGGAGTAAAACTCAGCCGATGAATTATCACCCAACAAAATACAACTTGGATATTTCCACGTTATGGCTGAACCCGTTTCCACTTGCGTCCACGAAATTTTGGAATAGGCGCCTTTGCAAATTCCACGCTTTGTTACAAAATTATAGATTCCACCTACTCCATTTTTATCACCCGGATACCAGTTTTGAACAGTGGAGTATTTTACTTCCGCATTTTTCATCGCCACAATTTCCACAATGGCAGCATGAAGCTGATTCTCGTCGCGCATTGGTGCTGTACAACCTTCGAGATAAGAAACATAACTATCTTCGTCGGCCACAATTAATGTGCGCTCAAACTGACCGGTATTCATGGCATTGATACGGAAATAGGTTGAAAGTTCCATTGGGCAGCGAACGCCTTTAGGAATATAAACAAATGAACCATCTGAAAAAACGGCGCAGTTCAATGTTGCAAAAAAATTATCGGTATAAGGAACTACAGAACTCATATACTTTTTGACTAAATCCGGATGGTTTTCCACTGCTTCGCTGAAGGAGCAAAATATTATTCCCAGTTCCGACAGGCTTTCTTTAAAAGTTGTTTTTACCGAAACACTGTCCATAACTGCATCAACGGCAATACCGGATAAAGCCATACGTTCGTGGAGTGGAATACCCAGTTTCTCAAAAGTTTTGAGCAATTCCGGGTCAACTTCATCCAGACTTTTTGGAGCATTGATACGGGGTGCAGCATAATAGGCGATACTCTGATAATCAATTTCAGGAATATCAAGATGTGCCCAATCAGGCAACTTCATGGTAAGCCAATGTCGGTAAGCTTTCAGGCGAAATTCGAGCATCCATTCGGGCTCATTTTTCTTTGATGAGATAAGACGTACGACATCTTCGTTGAGTCCTATGGGTATAATATCGGTTTCAATATCGGTAGTAAATCCGTATTTATAATCCGCTTGGGTTACTTCGTTTAATATATCGGTTGACATAATTTTTATAAGCTAATTTTCAAACAGAATAGTGCTGCTTTATAAAGACTGCAAAAATACAAAAAACAACTATTCATACAATTAATATTGCTGGTTCATGAAAGAGCATAACACAGAAAGAGTGGTTTTTGTTTTAAATTTTATTGATTTCGACACACTATAGTTACATAATTAAGTGGTCGAATGTATGAGTTTACAATAAAATTATTTTATCGAGCCACTTAATACAGAGCCAGTTCTTAACTAATTTCCGCAATACGATCAAGAGAACTCTTGATATTGGGAATCTGTTTTTTCTTGGCACCAGTATGCCAGCGACTGTTTTTCTTGTTGATAATGAGCGTTGAAGGAATGCTTTTCAACTCGTTTTTATCTGAACCAGAAAGGAGATTCCAACTTGGATAACTGATAAGCATAAAACTTTGTTTTGAAAAAACAGTTGAATTCAACCGGGTGGCCTTATTTACTCTAACTTCATTCGGAAATTGCTGACGCAAATCCTGAATTCCTTTTCGTATAAGTTCGCTGGTGACTGAAAGTTTATTAACATCTACAATACTGATAGTTACAGCACTATTGTTGCGAATCAAGCGGCGAGCATAGCGCAGCAAAAACTCATCAGATTCGTCCTGAAGTAATACGATAGTGGAAGTAATACTTGTGAAACCACGATTGATAAATACCCCGACACTACAATTGGTATTTTCAACAAAATGACGGGTTTTATCTTTAATCAGCGTTCCCGGATAAAAGAATTGCTGTTGTTTGAAAATATTATTCACCATCCGATTAAGCCATTTTATGTTCTGGAAACGGGTTGTTTCTTTAAAAAATGGGATGCCCGATAGCGACACACCTGCTCCAACCAACAAAAAGTCGAAATTATTATGATTAGCCGTTTTTACGATACCTGACTCAATATTGTCAGTTACCTTGTATTCTGTTTCGATAGGAAAGCTCAATGTACTGGCTTCTTCCCGAATAGTTTTGAAACTATCAACCGAAAATTGTTCGCCGTAAATAGGATTGGTGTCGGTACCCGGGGTGATATGAAGTACGGTTACCGCCAGCGAGTTTTTTGTTCCGTCTAACACTGTTTTGGCAACATCGAGTAATGTTTTACCGTTTTCAGGATTCCCCAAGGCAACCAGGGCTTTGAAAATCCCCTGAGATTGTTGGATAATATATTCTTCTTCAAAATCTTTTTCAGGAAATAAGCGATTAATAATTGATAGAGCCGGAGTAGTCATAAAAGTAGTAACTAAGGCCATTATTACTAACATAACGAAAATTGCCGGAGGCAAAATTCCCATTTCATAGCCGATATTGAGCACGATTAATTCCATCAAACCCCGTGTATTCATCAACACACCAATAGAAAGACTATCTTTCCATGTTTCACCTAAAATTCGGGCAGTAAATGCTCCACCAACAAATTTTCCCGTAACTGCAACGAGAATAAAAATACCACAAATCCCCCATAAATAAGGTGAGTTAAGTAATCCGATTTCAGTGCGTAGTCCTGTGAACACAAAGAATAATGGCAAAAGTAAAGTTACCGAAACATCTTCTATTTTGTCAATAATCAATCTGCGGAATTTGGGAAGTTGTGGCATAACCACACCGGCTAAGAACGCACCAAAAAGTGCGTGAATACCGATTACCTGTGTTAAGAATGCCGATGCAATGAGTATGAGCAAAATAAACGCAACAATACTTTTATTCAAAACTTCACTGTTGCTGTAAATTTCGCCGACACGTTTTAAAAAAGGGCGCATAATGACCAACATGAAAAACACATATAAAATGGAGAATCCAATTGTATAAAGTGAACTAATGAAACTTCCGGTTTTGGCAATAGCTATTACAGCTGCGAGAATACACCAGGCAGTTACATCGTCATTCGCGGCACTCGCAATCGCCATTGTTCCCAAATGGGTTTTACTCAAGCCTTTTTCCTGAACAATTCTGGCTAACACCGGAAAAGCGGTAATACTCATTGAAATACCTATAAATAAAGCGAAGGAAAGAAAATCAGTATGACTTGCTGCAAATTCTTTATAAACAAAATAAGCCAATGTCATTCCCATTAAATACGGAATCAATATGCTTGCATGACTTATTACGTAGGTTTGACTTATTTTCTGTTTAAGCATTCCCACATTTAACTCCATACCAATGGTAAACATGAAAAGAATCAATCCGACCTGACTTAAGATGTATAGGTTACCCAGCGAATTGGTTGCAAACAGAAAATGAAAGGCTGTCGGATAAAAATAGCCCAAAAGCGAAGGTCCTAATACAATACCGGCTAATATTTCACCGATAACAGTAGGTTGACCAATTTTTTTAAATAAATAGCCGAAAAGACGGGAAACAATAAGAATAGAAATGATTTGAAGTAGTAACATGGATGCTGGCTCAGCCATATTGTGCAAAAGTGATGACTTGAACAGATCCGCGCCACTTCCATTTTCAACAACGTGGACTCTTACAGGTGCTAATCCGTTAAATACATCACTTTTTTGAAATAAAATATACGTAAACACGCCAAATAACAACAGCATGACAACATAAAAGAGCCAGGTTCTGAGATGGGTGTTTTTCATAACTCGTGTTTTAGATTGATTGCTAAAGTGTATTCAAGAATCAATTTATGAAACAATATTTAGTCTATATCGTTCAAAAAAAAATCAGTTGAATATCCTTTTACCCCGACAAAGGTAATCGTTTTGACTTTTAACGCAATGAAAATTAAGAAAAATGTCAATTCAAATTCAGCTTATGGTCGTTTTTGTGTATATGCGTTTTATTGATTTACTTTGTACGACATTTCAAAACAGGTTTAATAATGGAAATTAGTATTGGTTTTTGGTTGGGTTTTATCGCTTTTGTAGCGATTATGTTGTGCCTCGATTTGTTTGTTTTTCATAAAAAAGACAAAGCCGTAAATATGAAAGAAGCCTTGTTGTGGAGCTTATTCTGGATTTTACTGGCTGTTGTTTTCAATTTCGGAGTTTATCATTATTTTGGGAAAATCAAAGCACTCGAATTTCTCACCGGCTATCTGATTGAAGAATCGCTGAGTGTCGACAACCTGTTTGTATTTATTTTGATTTTCGGATTTTTCAAAATCGAAGCTAAGTTTCAGCATAAAATCTTGTTTTGGGGCATAATCGGTGCCATTTTAATGCGGGCAATCTTTATTTTTGCAGGTGTTGCTTTGATTCATCGTTTCGAATGGATAATGTATTTGTTCGGAGCATTTCTGGTTTACACAGGAATTAAACTAATTTTCGAAAAAGATGATGCCGAATATAATCCGAACAAAAACTTCTTTATACGTGGTTTTAAAAAGGTGTTTCCTGTGACCGATGATATGTCAAGGTCACAGTTTTTTATCCGAAAAGATAAAATTCTGTATGCCACGCCATTTTTTATCGCCTTACTCGTTATCGAGGCGTCCGACCTGATTTTTGCGGTCGATTCTATTCCGGCAGTTCTGTCAGTTTCCAAAGATCCGTTTATTGTTTATACATCCAATATCTTTGCCATACTGGGTTTGCGGTCACTGTATTTTGCACTGAACGGTATTATGGCGTACTTCCATTACCTGAAATACGCTCTTTCCGGTATTCTGACTTTTATCGGAATAAAAATGATCGTAAATGAATTTTGTGCGGAATTTGGGGTTCATTTCCAAATCTCAAATTATACCTCACTAGCAGTTATCGTAATTTTTCTGACGGTTTCCATTTTGCTTTCGGTGGCAGTAAAGAAACGTGACGAACGAAAAGTGGCAAAACGAATGAAATAGTTGAATTAATTCAACGATAACTTTCGTAATACCGGATTGATTTTAGCCGTAGCAGCTACAACAATAAGCGTCATTATTCCACCAAAAGCAACCGAAGGAACTAAGCCCATAAATCTAGCTGCAACACCCGATTCGAAAGCGCCCAATTCGTTAGATGAACCGATAAAAATGCTGTTGACCGACCCAACCCGACCACGCATGTGTTCCGGTGTGTAAAGTTGCAAAATCGTTCCGCGTATCACCACGCTCACATTATCGAACAATCCGCTCAGAATTAAAAGTATGGCCGAAAGCCAGAAGAAGGTTGAAAAAGCAAATCCAATCATACACACTCCGAAAGCAGCCACACATAGTAACAAGATTCGGCCGCTATTATTTACCGGTGGATTAAACATAAGGTAAACTGACATAAAAATAGACCCGATAGCCGGACAGGCACGCAGAAATCCCAAACCTTCAGGCCCGACATGCAAAATCTCAGAAGCATACACCGGCAACATAGCTACTGCGCCACCAAACAAAACCGCAAACATATCCAACGAGAAAGCACCAAGTAATTCAGGCGATTTCAACACAAAACGAATGCCTTCGCCTATCCGGCTAATCAGATCTTCGGACGCTGAATCCATTTTCCGAATAGCGTGTTCCACTTTCAATCCATTCACCATAGCCAACGAAATAAGGTAAATAAAGAAAACAGAACCATACGCCACAGAAATTGAAGAAAAGGCATAAACCAGTCCACCTATGGCCGGTCCAAGAACCGCAGCCGTTTGCCAGTTGGCACTGTTCCAGGTTGCCGCATTGGCATAATGTTTTTTATCTACAATATAACCAAGCAAAGCAGTGTTTGCCGGCATCAGAATACCGCGTGAAATTCCGGTAAGAAAAATGGTGATAAATATCGGCCAGATTCCAAAGCGCTCAAATGAATGAAAGGACTGAATGCTGTAGAGTGTCAGGATAGCAGAGCCAATCAGCAATAAAAGCGTGGTATAGCGTACAATTTTCTTCTTGTCCCACAAATCGACATAATGACCCGCAAAAAGTGAAATGGAAACCTGTGGAAGCACTTCTACCAGTCCAATCATTCCCAGCCATAACACATTTTTAGTCAGGAAATACATGTGCCAACTCACAATTACCGATTGCATCAAGGTGGCGGTAGTCATAAAAAACCGATAGCCAAGAAAAAACCTGAAATTGCGATAGCGAATGGCTTGAAATGCTTCGTGTGAAGATAGTTTATCCAACATATTGTTTTGTGTCTACCCCGTTGCTCGAAGAGACGGGGTCGAACGCTTTATTTCTTCACCCCTTTAAAACAGCCGTCGAAAAACAAGAACTGATATTTGATGGAGTTGGTCCAATACGGCCAATTGTGCGATCCGGGACGTTCAATGTAGTCATGGTCTATATTCAATACCATTAACCGGCGGTGTAAAGCGGCATTAATCTGATAGAAAAAATCGGAAGTCCCACAATCAATAATCAGGTCAAGCTCCTTATTTTTCAGATTTTCAACCATATTCACCACCGAGCGGTTGTTCCATTCATCGGGTCTGGTTTCGAAGCTTCCCAAACGTTTGGCTATATCAAAACTTTTGGTGGAAGAACGCAAATCCACACCACCACTCATGCTTCCGGCGTGTGCAAACAGGTTTTTATTTCGAATTGCTAAATACAAAGCTCCGTGTCCACCCATGCTTAAACCGGTAATAGCACGTGCTGACCTGTCGGGGATAGTGGCATAATGCGCATCGACATACGAAAGCAAATCTTTAATAATATACGACTCGTACTGAAAAGTTGAATCAACCGGACTATCCAGATACCAGCTACTGAACCCACCATCGGGACAAACGATTATAAACTGATGCTCGGTGGCAAGTGATTTAATCCCCGGAACAGTTTTAATCCATTTTGCATAATTGTCGCTGTAACCATGTAGCAGATAAACTACCGGATACTGTTTATGTTTGGAATAATTTTCCGGAACAACAACCACATTTTTGATTTCTTTATGCATTTTGGTCGAAAGCACAGAAATTGTGTCAACCTGATTGCGTGAAAAACCAAGCTGAACCAACAACAGAATAGCAAAAAGGATATTGAAACGCTTCATTTTTGAGTTTAAATTTGATAAGCCGCAAAAGTAATCATTTTTATCGACCCTGTCGCTCGAAGAGACGGGGGCGGTAAAGGATTTTACTTATTTTCCAACTGTTTCTGAATCTTTTTAATGGCCGAATCAATTGATTTTTCAGGTTCAATTACATTAAATTCACCCCAAAACTTAGGATCTGAGAATCCATCAGCTTCATCGCTGATAATTACGGATGGTTTCAAGCGGTCTTTGTAATTAAATGATTTGACTTCTGCTCCTTGTCCCCAATCGGTTACAGCCATCTCCACGGTGGAAAAATAATTGGTATTGAATAGCTTTTTCTTCCAGATTATTCTCATTCCCAATTCAATGCGGCTATAAGAATAATACCATTTCCCATCTTTTTCCTGGTAATCAACCCGGTATTTCGTTTCGGTAGGATAGGCTCGGGCATTAAACGGTTTTTTCTGTATAAACATTGATGCGGCAGCATCTTTATCTTTGATATTAAGACTAAAAACAGCTGTTTTCAATGCCAGGTTTTTTGCATCAATATACAGTTTACCGAAGTACATTGGATTATTTGTGCCAGGGCGCTGTTTAAAATCAAGCACATAAATCAGGCGGTTATCTTCCCGGGTGGAATGATCGAAAGTAAATTCGTAATTGGCAATCATATCGTCGGTAAAGATAAAGTCAGGATTTTTCATAATGTCAAGATATAGCGTATTAAATGGTCCACCCTGAAGCTTGAAAGCCAGCGTATCCAGCTTATTGTAATCTGTTTGTTTGCGCGATTTGAAAAGCCGCACGGCATCCGATTTGAATGAAGTATAAGGCTGTTTGTTTACTTCCACCACCGCTTCGGCCAGCGACACATAGGTTCGGCTTTTGCGGATTGTTTCACGGTAAAAGGCAGTCATTAAAGTGGGTGAATTGAAATAGTTTTCGCCACGCTTTTCCAATACAGCACGAATCAAAGCTTCGGCGTCTTTTGAGATGACATTCAATTCCGGCAGTTCAATCGACGAAGGTTCCAGTTCAATACGAGCTTTACCCAAATCAGCCAGCGTAGCCAGTTTGTTTTTGTAACCCATAAAACTGATTTTCACTTTCGGATTCAGCAGGTCCTTTGTGATTTTAATGGAGAATTCACCCTCGGAATTGGAAATGGTTGAAATATTAGTTCCAACGATGGTCAGGCCGGCATAAGCCAGCGTTGCACCCGACTTTTTATCAACAATTTTGCCTTTATATTCGGTAAAATTGTCGTTGTGTTCTATTTCTGTTAGTGTAGTCGAAGTCCTTGCAGCAACAGGCAAAAACAGAAAAACCAATAGGAAAAAAGAAAAGCCAGAAACCAGTTTCATTCTTGCAGTAAGTGTTTTCATAGTGCTTTTAATTAAAGATTACAACATGCAAAAATACGATTAAATTTACATCCTTGTTATATTTTAATTCAAAATTACACTGGTGTTATCAAAAATACAGCTCCCACCTCGCTCTTAGAGACGGAAGATTTAAAATTTGTTGAATATATTGTTCAGTCATAAAAAACTCCTGGTTAGATTTGTTGTATTAAGCAAATTATTTACCTTTGTTGCATCACTTCAATTAGATCAAATCAATGAAAAATCTGTCGTTACTCGTTGTTATGGTTTTTGCGTGTGCTTCCTGCTCATTGCTATTCAATGCTCACACCACGCGCGTAGATATTCACAGCACCCACCCTACTACTATTGTGATGGGAACTGACACAATAAACACAGTAAACAACAGTGCAACCATCAAAGTAAAACGACAGGAAGCACCCTTGCAATTCAGCACCCTTACCGATTCAACTTTGAAAACATATTCTGTCAATTCACGTTTATCATCAGCTTATTGGGGAAACATCTTTTTTGCTTACGGGCTGGGATATATATTCGATAATTTCACATCCAAACGTTTCACTTATCCGCGTGAACTGTATATCAATCCGCTCTCACCCGATACAAAAATTCGTACGATTGGAAATTACAATCATAAAGGCGAGTTATATTTCAACGTTTCTGTACCCGAAGTGAATTTCCTGCAACAATACAGCTATTTTGCCGGAAGAAGAAA
>SESG01014571.1_pt1 | contig 32171 bp, 29 predicted proteins | sample 3171421 | NCBI WGS metagenome assembly SESG01 (sample SAMN10866946, study PRJNA518727) | freshwater metagenome | biome: subpolar coniferous forest; feature: holomictic lake; material: water; isolation source: holomictic Lake 227, 6 m and 8 m depth | place: Canada: near Kenora, Ontario | collected...
TCTGTTATGAATGATAAAAATGCCCCCAAAAATATAAAAGATGATTCGTATTTTTATGCCGCTTGGTGTCATTATAGGAGTGAAGATTTTGATGGCGCGGTAAAACTTTGGAGACAGTTTAAAAGTATGACCGTGGATACTGTAAGGCGCGCAGAAGCTCAGTATAGGATAGGGTGGGCGTTTTTTAGGCGAGATGAATATGATAAAGCGGTGGAAGAATTCAAAGACATTACAGCGAATTATCGCAGCACACATTATTATCAGGAAGCCATTTTAAAAATAGGCGATTGTTATTATAATAAAAACGATTACGCGCGCGCAATAACGAGTTATAACGAGCTTGTGGAAAAGTTTCCGGAGCATTATCGCGTGCCTGAGGCGTTGTATGGGATACAGTGGGCATACTATCAAATGAATGAACCAGAAAAAGCTGTGGAAGTGTCAAAGCAGTTTGTGGATCAATATCCGGGTAGTGATTTTACCCCAGAGATACAATACAGGATAGCGGAGCATTACTATAATATTAAAAAATATGAGACTGCGATAGAAGGGTTTGATAATTTCTTGCAGAAAAATCCTAAACAAGAACTTTCGGACAATGCTTATTACTGGCTGGGAATGTCATATTTTGCAGTAGAAAAATATAATGAAGCGGTGGCGGCATTTAAAAATCTTATGGAAAAATTTCCGCGGACCCCTTTTTATGACAGGGCAGTATTTAAGGCGGGCAATGCGGCGTTTAAGCTCCACGATTATAATGGCGCTATTACTTTTTATAGAATGCTTTATGATAAAGGCGCAACCTCGGAATTTGGCGATGATGCGAGTTTTAATATAGGCATGTCGTATAAACGGTTGGATAATTATGAAGAAGCGAAAATTTGGTATAAAAATCTTGTAGAAAATTATCCAAATTCAGAACTTTCTGGCAGGGGGATGCTAAATCTCGCATATCTTTATCAAGATGAAAAAAATTATGATGCCGCTATAATAGCGTTTACAAAGATCGCTGCCGCAGGGAAAGAAAAAGCAGCTGAGGCACAGTTTTGGATTGCTGATTGTTACAACGCAAAACATATGACAGCCACAGCGGTGGAAGAGTATGAAAAAGTGTATAAAAAATATCCAAAGGAAGAAATGTGGGCAGTGACAGCGCTGAATGAGGCTGGAAAAATAATGGAAAAACAAGGCGACTTAAAAAAAGCCATAGCGCTTTATGAGGATATTTTAAAAGCCACCACTAATAAAAAATGGACAGAACCTGTAAAAAATAGAATAGTACTTTTGGAAGAACAATATAATTTGACAAAACCTACAGTGGAAAAATCGGTAGTAGAAAAACCTGCCACAAAAACAGTTCCAAAAAAACATAAAAGTGCTATAAAAAAGGCGATAAAATGAAAAAACTAATGTTTGTGTTGTTGGCCTTGACTCTGACTGGAGTGCTTTTTGCGCAGACAGATAAAGACGGAATAACAGATATCCCCGAAAAAAATGTTTATGAAAAAGGCGGGTATCCTGCAAGTGATGCGTCTGGAGATACGCTGGCGGTAAAAAAAGGCGAGGGCTTTGATTTGGATATTCCTAAGATAATGATAACTGGAGAAATAGATACAAAAATAATGTTGCACAGAGAAACAGGAATGCTGGAAGACATAGCGGATATCAAAGATGTGCTTTATGAAAAAGACAAGGTCTATATGCCGGATAATTCCTTAAAAGATGAAGAAGTAAGTCCGCAAAAAGATGAAATGAAACCTGAACGCGATTTTATTGGACGCATAAAAATAGCCACAGGGGCATATAACAATATGCTGGTGGATGCGGCAATGGGAAAAGCTTTTGATAAAAGTAACAGCGTGGTCTTGAGACTTTTCCACGACAGCAGGGATAATGACAAAGTAAATATGCAAAGTAATTCCAACAATCTCAACAGCGGGTATTTATTTTATGGCACAGCACTTGAAAATATAAAAGCAGGGATAACCCTCAAAGGGGATTTGAACAGGTATGAAAATCCCTTTCCAACAAATATTTTTAAAAACAGTTATGATTTTTCAAAAGCGGGGGCGGCAGCGGAAATATCCACAGAATTTTTTGACACTACTGTGGATGTTGATTTTAGTTATGACTACGCGGCAGTGACTTCGGGAGATTATAAAACTTATACGGATAAAGAAAGCAGATTTACAAATAAGTATCTGCTTGAGCGCGATTTTGGACAGGACTCAGAAAAAATAAAAGCCGTTATGGCAGTTTCCTATCGAGTGGGGGATTCTTTTAATAATGGGATAAATAATAAAAATACTTATTATATAGATATGTTTTTAAAAGGCATAATGCATTTGGAACCTGTAATCCTGCAGGCGGGATTGAGATGGCAGGATCATACTTTTATAAAAAATTATTATCGTGTGAGCCCGTATTTAGCTTTAAATTACGATGTGCTTCCACAGCTTTCCGTGTATGCGGAGTTTAAACCGGAAATGCGTGAGCAGGACACGGATAGTTTAAGACTTTTGGCAATGCCTTTTATGCGAGTAAATCCGGAACTCAAAATGCCCTCGGAAAATGTAAATATCAAAGTGGGCGCAACTTTGAATATATTGTGGTTTTTTGTAGAAACTTATTACAGATTTTGTAGCGTTTCGGACTATGCTTTTTATGATGAGACAGCGAATACCAGAACCTTTGGACTTGTCAACGCAGACTTAGATTATAGTGAGATGAGTGTGGCTGTGCAGATTTTAAAATTAAACGAGTTTTCGTTTGGCACTGAGTACAAATATACTTTGCCTTCAAAAAAAGATATTTGTAACTATATGCCAGAGCATTCTTATAAAGCAAAAGTAAGTTTTGATAAAGATGAATGGAGCTTTAAAGCCTCGCTCACAGGAAATACTGCACAACTGGGCAAGACAAGTGGCCTGCGCATTTTACCGGCGGTTGCACTTTTGGACATAACCGCTTCGAAAAAAGTCAGTGATTTTATCACGCTTTTTGTCTACGCAAATAACCTTTTAAATAACACTCATTATGTGTTATATTACTACAAACAAACAGGAATAAATGTCGGAATGGGCATAACGCTGAATTTCTGATCTTTCCAAAAAGCTTTATTTAGGCGAGGCAATTCGCTTAAAAAATCAGATTTAAAAAAATATCAGGAGGAAAATACATGTTTGGAGATATGAATTTTTGGCAGTTAATGATGAAAGGCGGCATAGTCACAGTGCTGCTTATTGCTTTATCCGTAATCTCGTGGTGGATAATAATAGACAGGCTGATACGGTTTACTAAAATTAAAAATAATACAAAAGAATTTATGGAGAAATTAAAAAACCTTATCGTGAAAGATGATGAAGTCGGCGCTATGACGCTATGCGAAACTACCCCAGGCCCAGTAAGCGAAGTGGTGCGGGAGGGTTTGCGGCACAGGAAAAAAGACAAGGCAAAGATAGAGTCAGCTATGCAGAGAGCCCTGAACTCCGAGAGCGAACGCATGCAGTTCTCTTTAGGTATTTTAGGATCCATAGGAAATGTAGCACCTTTTGTTGGTCTTTTCGGCACAGTGTTGGGAATTATGAGAGCGTTTAAAGATATCGCTATGGCTTCCGGTGCAGGACCTAGCGTGGTCGCCAATGGAATAGCAGAGGCGCTTGTCACCACAGCTTTTGGACTTGTCGTGGCTGTCCCTGCGGTCATCGCATACAATTATTTTATGAGATTTGTGGATAGTGTGGAAACAGAGGCAGTGAACGCATCTTCGGAACTGATTGATATTTTGGACGAGGTAAAATAAATGATACAAAAAAGGAAAAGGGGAAAAATCATAAATGAAATTAACATAACACCCTTAACCGATCTTATGATGGTGCTACTGGTAATTTTTATGGTCACTACACCTATGATTCTTCAGGGTGGCATCAGAATAAGTCTGCCACAGGCAAAGGCAGTCACAGATGAAACTCTGCAGAAAACAATTATTGTGGGAGTGTCGTCTTCAGGCAGGACATATCTGAACTCCACTGAAGTGGCGGATCCTGAAATGCTGTCACAGAAACTTAAAAATATGCTGGCGGCATCCTCGGAAAAAACAGTAATTATAGAAGGCGATAAAGCGGCGTTTCATGGCAGGATAGTGGAAGTAATGAGTATTGCCAAAGCCGCAGGTGCGGAAAAACTTTCCATTTCCACCGTACCTTTTGACGAAAAAAAAGATAAATAATTATGACTCGCGACAGGACGGATTATATTTCACTCACCCTGTCGGTAATCATACATTTATTGATAATAATTATTATGTCGGTTATACTTGTAAAACCTATTCCCAGACAAGTAGCGCTTTTAACAGATGTCACTTTGGTGGGACCACAGGACTATAAGGGAAATCCAGGAGAGGCCACGGGACAGGTAGGGCTTGAAGAAAAACAGCCACAAATACCGCAACCAGTGGAAAAAAAGAAAAATATAAAGACAGCAAAAGTTACGGCAAAAAAAGAAAAAGCAGCGCCTGATAAAAAACAGCTGTTAAAAAATATTGAAAAGCAAAAAGCAGGGCTGGATATGGGACTCTCCAGAGAAAACTTAAGAGAAGTCTCGCGGCAAGAAGAAGGGTTTACGGACACGACAGAAGAACAGACCTCTGGAGATGAAGGCATAACTGACGGAGATGTGGTAGCAGGCGGTGGGCCAGCTATTTCAGGTGGACTCTCGTCTCGCAGATATAAATCAATAGATTGGAAATTCCCTGCAAAACTGCCAGAAGAGACAGAACTGGCAGTAGAAATAACGGTACAGGCTAATGGCGTGATTAAAAGTGTGAAGTTATTGCGGACTTCAGGCTATCCAGAACTTGACCGGTCGGCCTTGGCACAGGCGAGAAAATTACAGTTTGACCCCTTGCCAGCAGATGCGGCAAGTGAGGAAACTACAGGAGTTTTGTTATTCAAATTTGGAGCGAGGAGATAAAGTGGCACCTAAAAAAATGAAAGCAGTAGGAAATTTTAAAAAAGTAAATAAGCAGGTAAAAGTTAAAAATGAAATGCTCGAAAAAATAGTAAATTATCTTAACGATAAAAAAGGCGAAGATATAAGAATTTTTAATGTAAAAGAAAACAACGGCTTGTGGGATTATTTTGTGGTCTGTACTGGAACTTCCACTACGCATGTAAAAGCGTTGAGAGATTTTGTATCAAAGGAAATGAAACAACTGGGCTATTCCATTCTCTACAAGGACTCAGGGTTGGATTCAAGCTGGGTAGTGGTAGATATGGAAGAAGTGTTGGTACATATTTTTGACAAAGACACCAGAGAGTATTACTCGCTTGAAAGGTTGTGGGGAGATGTGGAAGAAAATGCAGGCGCTTATATAAAATAATGTCTGATAGAAAAACAGGAGGCCTTAAATGTCAAATATAAAATTTAAAGAGACCTTAAATAAACGCATAGTGGAAATGATGAAAGAGTTTTGTGACGATAAAGATATAAAGATAAACGATTTTTTGGAACAGGCCATAGTGGAAAAAATAGAAGTAGAGCAGATAAAAGATGAACTATTTTTTCAGACCGACACAGCTCAGGGCATAAATGATTTTGGCGGCTGGGAAATAAAAAAAGATAAAATAAACTAAAAAATAGCTTTAATGAAACCCTCTTCAACTTTTATAAAAATTAAGAAATTAGTTCAGAAAAGGCATATATGAAAAAATTAGCTTTCAGTGACCTCCACGCTTTTGACTCCAAATATAGTAATTTAATACTTGCTGGGGTGGATGAGGCAGGGCGTGGACCTTGGGCAGGGCCAGTAGTAGCAGCGGCAGTAATCCTTGATAAAAATAAAATTCTCACTCTCACGCAGATAAACGATTCTAAAATAATCCCCGAAGACAAACGCGAAAAACTCTATGATATAGTCATAGCAGCAAGTTTAGCGTATGTGATAATTGAAAAATCCAACGAAGAAATAGATAGCTCGGATATTTTAAAAGCCACGCTGGTGGCAATGAAACAGGCAGTAGAACAACTTGGCATAAGACCGGATATCGCTATAATTGACGGCAATAAAGTGCCAGTTTTAGAAAAGTGTAAAGCGGAGTTTGTAATAGATGGAGATGCCAGGTCGTTATCTATAGCTGCGGCTTCTATATTGGCGAAAGTTCATAGAGACAGGGTAATGAGAGAGTTTGACACTCAGTACCCGCAATACGGTTTCAAAAGACACAAAGGGTATGGCACAGCGGAACATATGAAAGCCTTGGAAATTCACGGCATTTGCGCGATACATAGGAAGAGTTACAAACCTGTAAAAAAACATATAAAGTAGGTTTTGATAAAAGTAAAATTATGAGAAAAATATATTTATTATGAAGTGTTATTAAGGGGGGGGGTATGGATAAAAAGACTGATGCAAATAAGCGTAAGACTGGAAATTATTATGAGAGCAAGGTAGTAGAGTATCTAAAAGAAAAGGGGCTTGAAAGTGTGGAGCAAAACTATTATACGGATATTGGGGAAATAGATATAATTGTCAAAGAAAAAGATAATCCCACGCTTATTTTTGTGGAAGTGAAATCTAAAGAAAAGTCCACAGGGTTGTCAGCTTTTGAAGCAGTGGACAGAAGAAAACAAAAGACCATTATCCGACTGGCTAAGCATTATATTATGATGAAAGAGATTAAAAATTGTTTTGTTAGATTTGATGTGGCTGGAGTTTATACCGCACACGGAAAAGTAGTAGAGATAGATTATTTGAAAGATGCCTTTCAGGAGTAATTAAGTCTTGGTTTTGTAAAAATGCGAAGTACCTTAAAAGTATGAAGAAAAGTTGAAAATAGTTATGAAAGCATAGCTCTTGATTATAAATGTTTTTGAGTATAAAATAATGAAAATGAAGAAATAAGGAGTTTTAATGGATGCCAATGTTGTTATAAAGAAATGTGCTTCTTATGAGCTTGAAAGCGTTAAGACCGCTGTCGTTCAGGGGTTTGAACTTTTGGGCGGACTTGAGAAGTTTATAAAAAAAGACGAAAAAGTCCTTCTAAAAGTAAACTGTCTGTTTTGTGCTGAACCTGAAAAGGCAGTGACCACGCATCCGGTATTTCTTAAAGCCGTTATCCAGATTCTTAAAACCCAGACCTCAAATATCTTTGTCGGAGATTCTCCGGGCTTTGGTTCATTTTTGGCAGGCGCTAAAAAGACCGGATACGCACAAGTGGCAGAAGAAGAGGGCATCACTCTTGTGGAGTTTAAGGAAGAAGAGGAAATTCGTTACGATGGGGCCCTTAATTATAAAAAGTTTAAAGTGGACAGCATAATAAATAAAGTAGATAAGATTATAAATCTTCCGAAACTTAAAACCCACGGGCTTATGTATATGACCCTTGCGGTAAAAAATATGTTCGGCATAATTCCAGGGACCAACAAAGCAGGCTATCATTTCCGTGCTGGCAGGGACAAGGTGCTTTTTGCGAAAATGCTCGTGGACCTTTACAGAAGCAAGCCACCAGTTATGAACATAGTAGATGGAATAATAGGTATGGAAGGCAATGGTCCAGGTGGAGGAGAAGCAATAAACACAGGCGTAATAGTAATGGGAGAAAATGGTTTTGCCGTGGACCACGCTATTCCAAAAATAGTGGGACTAAAGCCAGACAGCGTGTTTACTAATATGGTCTATAGAAAATTTGTAAATGAGGGAAAAGAAATAGAGTATAAAATACTTGGCGAGACCATAGAAGCGGTTAAGGTAGCAAAGTTTACTCCTGTGGCAGAGAGTGGCGACACTGCAAAATTCGGGCCAAAGTTTTTAAGAAATATGCTTTCTGATTTGGTCACCCCAAAGCAGATATATATAAAGGAAAAATGTACTGCCTGTCTAAAATGCGTCAAGGTCTGTCCGGTGGAGGCTTTGGTTTACGACAAAAAACAAAAACGGATAATTTGTGATTATGACAAATGTATTCGGTGTTTTATATGTCAAGAGATATGCGCAGATAAAGCGATAGTAATTAAAAAACCATTTTTAGCTAAGTTTTCAAAATAGTATCTGGGAGGAAATATGAATAAGAAAATTTTTGGAATGATATGTTTAGTATTATTTTTTACAGTGAGTGTGGGAGCCGAGGCCTTGCTGGATGCGCAGGCTTTTACCGACAAGACTACTGCCAAACTTGGGGACATAATAAAGTATTCTCTTGTGATAAAAAAGAACGGCAACGCTGGGGAAACCCCGCGAATAATACCTCCAGCCTTTGAAGGGTTTCGCTTGGGAGGGACTTATTCCTCCAGTAGTATTAATATAATAAATAATGCTATGACCTCCAGTATGCAATATGATTTTAATCTTATGGCAATAAAAAGCGGACAGGTGACAATTGCTCCAGCCCAGATACAGGTAAAAAATCCAACTACAAATCAATATGAGACCATAGAAACTAAACCTATAACTTTAGATATTACTGGAGGGAAAGCACAGGCGCAGGCGGCAGTGGGCATACCGACTGTGGCACCTGCGGTTATGCAGACAGGCAGTCTCAAAGAGATAAAAATGAACTATTCTTTTGATATGTCTGATATGTGGCCGTATATAGTGATAGTCCTCGCACTGGGAGGAATAGCAATCATAGTGATTAAATATATGAATGATAAGAAAAAACCGAAACAGGTGAAGACCACAGAAATAAAAGCTGATTATATTCAGGTGGCTTTGAAAAGAATAAAAGCCGCATCTGCTATTTTGGACAAAGCAGGCGCTAAGGCATACTATAGCGAACTTTACGAAACCATAAGGCAATTTATTACGGACCACTACAACGAGTCCTTTTCTGAACTTACTTCACAAGAAATACTGAAAAAGGTAAGAGAAAAAAAAGCGGCAAAAACAGACCTTGTGCTTTTGAATACTTTTATGAAAGCTTGCGACTTGGTAAAATTTGCCGAGTATAAACCAGAAAAAGGCGAGCTGGAAGAAATAAAAGAACACGCAGAACAAATAGTGAAAGAATTTTAATAAAAGGATAAAAAATGAAAAAACCTATTTTAGCAGGCCTATTAATAATCGCTGTATTTTTGGCACACTCTTGTTCGGGCAGAGCAAATGCTCCAACAGTGGGTGCTGATATCACGCCTGTGGCTACTATTGCCCATGTGGCTTTCGGTCAAAACGGACAGGACATAGGACAAGCAGTGGTGCAAGCCGGTAAAGACAGATATTTAGCAGCGGGATATACTGATTCTTTTGGAGTGGGAGGCAAGGATGTATATCTCGTTATGGTAGATAGCACAGGGGACTGTGTCTGGACAAAAACTTTTGGCAGTGAAGGCGATGATATTGTCTATGCTATGAAAAATGACGGAAATAAGTTTATTCTGGCTGGCGCTACAAATTACACAGATGAAAATGGCGTTTATAAAATGGGAAAAACTATAAAAAATAATGATGTAAATCCGGATGGCACTAGCAAAACAGCTATGTCAAAAGGAGATCAAGCACTTTTAGTGGAAACGGATGCGAAAGGAAATACCTTGTGGTATAAAACTTACGGGGGAAATGGAAATGAAGTGGCAAATGCTCTGGCAGTGACAAAAGATGGTTATGTACTGGCTGGGCAGTCAACTTCTTTCGGAAAAAATAATATGATGTACCTTATAAAAACCGACAAAAGTGGAAATAAATTATGGGAAAAGACCTATGGCGGAACTGAAAAAAACAGCTGTGTATATTCGATAATAAATACGCCTGATGAGGGGCTTATGGTCGCAGGGTATGTCTGGTCCACGGTGACGGCGAGTAATGATGCCTGTCTTATAAAACTGGATGCGGCAGGAAATGTAGTATTTCAAAGGACTTTTGGTGGACCAATGGAAGAGATAGCCTATAGCGTGGATAATGTTATTGATGGGGGTTATGTTTTTGCTGGAAGCACAAACACATATGGTATGGGCGGCAAGGATATTTATATGGTAAAAGTGGATAGCAAGGGCGACTGCGTTTGGGCAAGGACATACGGAGGTACTAATATAGATGTCGCATACAATATTATCACCACCAAAGAAGGACTTTTTCTAATGTCAGGATATACCGCTTCATTTGGGCAAGAAAATTTTTATCTGGTTAAAACGGATAAAATGGGGTTGAGACCTATGGAAAGAAAATATGGCGGTACAAATTATGAAGAAGCCCGCTGTACTGTGGAAGGCGATGATGGGACTTTTATATCAGTAGGATTTTCAAATTCTTTTGGACCTACATATGACTTCTATATGACAGCCACAGATAAAATCGGAAAACTCCTGTGGTAAGCATAAAAATTTAAAAAATATAAAATTTATATTGATTTAACATAATCTTAACAAATCTTTGTTAATTTTATATAAAGAATAATTTGGAAGGAGCACATATGGAAAAAGTGATAGCGGTAGTGGATGATGAAGAAGATATTGTAGAACTCATTTCTATAAACCTCCAAAAAGCAGGCTACAAAGTCAAAGGCTTTGGAGATGGCAAGGCCCTTTTTAAAAGTATTGCCAAAAGTCCTCCTGATATGATACTTCTCGACCTTATGCTCCCTGGTATGGATGGGATAGAGATATGCAGGGAACTCAAAAGAGACAATAAGTATGCGGCTATTCCTGTAATTATGCTCACGGCAAAAGGCGATGTGACTGACAAAGTGCTCGGACTTGAAATGGGCGCAGATGATTTCATAACAAAACCTTTTTCTTTAAAAGAACTGGCAGCCAGAGTCAAAGCGGTCTTACGCCGAAATGAAACTAAAGCCCTAAGCTCTAAAAAAGAAATAGGCAGAAAAATAGAAATGGACGAACAAAAATTTGAAGTGACAGTAAAAGGAAAAAAAATAGAACTCACAGCTACTGAGTTTAAGATATTGCAGATTTTATCAGAGAAACCAGGGTGGGTTTTTTCCAGAGAACAAATGCTGGACAAACTATGGGGAAATGAAAAAATAGTTATAGATAGGACTATAGATGTGCACATAAGACATTTGAGAGAAAAACTTGGGACTGCGGCTTCTATTATTAAAAATATCAGAGGGGTAGGGTATAAACTAGAAGAATGAAACACACCATATTCTATAAGCTTCTCACAAGGTATATTCTTATAATAGTGGCGCTCACTTCTTTTATTGTAATCTTTTCACTTAACACCGTAAAAACCTTTCACATAAAAGCGACTGCGGAGTTTTTGCATAATTCGGCGGCCGAATTAAAAGGGCAAATAGCGCCAATGTTATTAGAAAAAAGATATGCAGAGATACAAAAAATAATAAAAGAAGTAAAAAAAGATGTCAACTCGAGGATAACAATCATATTGCCAGGAGGAAAAGTAATAGCTGACACTGACAAAACACCGGCGACTATGGAAAATCACGCAGGCAGAGAAGAGGTAAGGACAGCGCTTTTGGGCTTAAGTGGAGAAGCTCAGCGGTATAGCCAGACTTTAAATGGAGATATGCTGTATGTGGCAGTACCAGTTATAGCAAAGGGAAAAGTAAGAGGCGTCATACGCTTTAGTATGTTTTTAAAAGAAGTAAAAGCCCTCATTGGCAACTTATATTCACAGATAATAGGGCTATCTGTTCTACTTGCTCTGCTTTCTATTATAAGTGCTTGGGTTTTTGCGCGTAATTTTTCAAAACCCTTGGTAGAATTATCCACAGCGGCAAAACAACTGGCTTTAAAGAACTTTGATACAAGAGTGTCTTCAGTAGAATACGACGGTGAGATAAAGGAAATGGCAGATAGTTTTAATGAAATGACAAATCAGATAAAAACACTTTTCTTGGAACTGACCAAAAAAAAAGATGAACTGGATGGGATAATTTGTGCTATGAAAGAGGGTTTGTTGGTAGTGAATTCCTTTGAAGAAATAGTTATGTGTAATGAAAGTTTTAAAACCATAGTGGGAATGTCCAACCTTGAAAAAATACATTCGTGGGAAGCAATAAAATCTATTGAGTTTAACAGGTTTGTGGAAAAAATATTAAAAGAAAAAAACCAATTTTGTGAGGAAATGGAAATAAATGCACGCACATATAACTGCTGTGCTGCTTATATTCCCAACAAAGATGAAGCCGTAGTGGTCTTTCACGACATTACCGAAGCGAAAAACATAGAAAAAATAAAGAAAGATTTTGTGGCAAATGTCTCACATGAATTAAAAACCCCGCTTACCGCCATTAGGGGTTTTGTTGAGACTATGGAAGAACAGGTGGAAGAAAAAAATAGATATTATCTTGAAGTGGTAAAGAAAAACGCCGAGCGCCTTACTAACATAGTAAATGACCTCCTTGTCCTTTCTGAACTTGAAGAAAAAGGTGGAAAAATTACTCTTGAAGAGGCTGACCTTAATGTGGTACTTGCTGATTGTACAAAAATATTTCAGGCAAAGGCCATCGCAAAGGGGCTTGACTTAAAGACAGACCTCGCAGTTGACCTGCCACGCATTCGCATAGATGTTTTTAAAATGAGCCAAGTGTTTATTAATCTTTTAGACAATGCGGTAAAATATACGGAAAAAGGGTCAATAACGGCAAAGACCTCATATAAAGAAAAGACTATAATAATAGAAATAGAGGATACTGGGCTGGGAATACAAGCGGAACATATAGATAGAATATTTGAGCGGTTTTATGTGGCAGACAAGTCCAGGTCAAGAAAACTCGGTGGGACAGGGCTTGGTTTGGCAATAGTAAAACATATAGTGCTTCTTCACAAAGGCGACATTAAAGTAGAAAGTATTTTCGGCTCAGGAACAAAGTTTACAATAACACTTCAAATATAATACTTCTCGGTTTAAACCCCTTTCGAAACCCTTAACAAACAATTAATTTTTTAATTATCTTGTCTTAACATCTTTTTTATATAATTTATTTGTTAAAAAAAGTTTTTTAAAATTAAAGGCAACAAATAAAAAATGGAGGTGGAAAAAAACGCGGGCTTTAATGCCTTATGGGCAGAAGTAAAATATTAAATTCCTCAAGGAGGAGAAAATGAGAAAGTTAGTAGTCAAGTTTGTGTTTGCGGCAGTGTTGTTGTCAGTGATGAGTGGGATTTCTTTTGGAGCGGTTTTGATAAAAGCAGATCCTTCGCAAGGGGTACCTGAGCTTTCTTTTAACGGGTATCAGTGGTTAAGATACACAGCAGGGTATGACAATCAAAAATTTATTAAAAGTGCTTTCTCAGTAGAAAGGACATACATTACGACAAAAGTAAAAGCGGATGACTATGAAGCCGAGCTTACTCTTGATATGCCGAATACTCAGTATGGACAGGTTGTTAATAATGCGGCAGTCCCAGCGCAGGGCGCAGTAGATTGGGCAAGTTGGGTAAAATCAGCGTTTGTGGATTTTAAAACTTTACCACTTCTTAAAGAAGCAGATATCAGAATTAGACTCGGAGTTCAAAAATCGTATTTTGGTACCATAGATACCTGGTCTTACCAACTTATTGATAAAGCTATGGAAGATACTCTTAAAGTAGCTGACAGCGCGAATCAAGGAATAGCCCTTATCGGAACAATTCCTTTTGGTTTTGGCGACTATCAGGTGGCTATGTATAATGGCAATGGGTATAAAAAAATAGAAGACAATCTTGGTAAAATGCTTATGGGAAGTATCAATGTTGTTCCACTTGTAGGGATATCTGTAAGAGGTTCTTATGCTGTAAACAATATAGGAGAAAATCGGTGGACAGACGGCGCACCAGATACCAAACTATATCAACAGACCAGCAGGGGAGCAGTTGTCATCAGCTTGGCATCAGGACCGATTGAGTCATATTTTGAAGGCCTTGAACAGCAGACAAAAAAAGCAACTGGTAAGTCCGGAATCCTTCAAGGATTTTCTGGGTATCTCGGGGTAAAAATAATGGATCCACTGCAGATTTGTTTAAGGTTTGATACAATAAATCCAGATACTGAAGTTGAGAGAGACGAGTATAATGTGTATTATGCGGGCGTTAACTATAAGATACAGGAAAAAGTATTGCTACAGGTTAACTATCAGCTCACTCAAGAAAAAGCATCCAATTATCAAGCAAAAGCAGTAACGAATAATCTTTTAATGACACAGGTCAAGTGGGAGTATTAATACAAGTCCGGAATGAAGTGTAAAATTTTGTAGTAAAAAAATAAACTAAAAATAAGGAGAAAGAAAATGAAGAAAATATTAGCCTTAACGGCAGTTTTAGTAGTACTGGCTTCCAGTGCTTTTGCCTGGAATTGGCCTTGGGTAAGTAGCAGTGGTGGAGACAAGTTGTCTATGTCCGGTTCTACCACAGTGCTTCCGATAGCACAAAAAGCGGCTGAGGTTTTTATGCAGAATAATCCGAAAGCCGATATCTCGGTACGCGGCGGTGGCTCAGGAGTCGGAATAGCGGCTATTACTGACAATGCTGTGGATATTGCTACTTCTTCCAGAGCAATGAAAAATGCGGAAATAGTTAAAGCAAGAGCAAAAGGGGTAAATCCAGTCGGGACCACAATTGCTCAGGATGGACTTTCAGTAGTGGTAAATAGCGCGAATTCTTTGACAGCGCTTACCCTTTCACAGGTTAAGGATATATATACAGGAAAAATAAAAAAATGGAGCGAACTTGGTGGCAGTGATGAAGTAATTGTAGTTATCTCCAGAGATTCAGCTTCAGGTACTTTTGAAGTGTTTAATGAACTCGCACTAAGAGGCGGAAAACTGACGGATACTGCTCTTATGCAACTCTCCAATCAGGAAATCGCTACAACAGTAGGAAAAACTCCTGGTGCGATAGGATATGTAGGGCTTGCTTTTATTACCAATGAAATGAGAGTACTTAAAATAGACGGAGTTATGCCTTCCGAGAAAACCGTTAAGAGTGGCGAGTATAAGCTTTCCAGACCACTTTATATGTATACTAACGGAGAACCTACAGGAATGGCAAAAGAGTTTATTGATTTTATCCTTAGTGACGAGGGACAGAAGCTTGTAAAAGATGTAGGGTATATCTCAATAAAATAAATAGACGAAGTGTGTCTATAGAGATTTGGTAAAGGTTTGTAAAAACAGGGGTTCCAAAAGGAACCCCTGTTTTTTTATATACGACAAAAAGGGATTAGGATTTTAATAAAGTTAACACAAAATTAACAATAGTTTAAATCTATATTAACTGGCAAATAGTAAACTTATTAATAGTAAAGAATAACTTTATGGAGGACTTAATGAAAGAAGTGGTAGCCAGAGAAGCTAAAATAAAGAAAAATTTTATTGAAGGGATACTTCCAGGAGTATCTTCTGTTTCGCTTCTTTTTCTTTTGGGGATAGGCATAACTCTCATCCTTATGGGATTGCCTATTTTCAAAGAGTATGGGTTTATGAAATTTATTTTTGGCACAGAATGGAGACCGACTGATACTACTCCGGCGCTTGGTATTTTATCGCTCATAGTGGCCTCTTGGATAATTACACTTGGTGCTGTTGTTATAGCGGTGCCATTAGGAGTCGGAAGTGCTATTTATATATCTGAAATGGCGAGTGAAAATGTGCGAGCGATTGTCAAACCGGTAATGGAAGTGCTTGCAGGAGTGCCATCTGTAGTATTTGGTTTTTTTGGTATTGTTTTTGTTGCCCCACTTGTGCAAACAATATTTCATCTGCCCACTGGACTTGGTGGGTTTACTTCGGCGCTTATTTTAGGAGTTATGGCGGTGCCGACTATAGCAAGTATCACAGAGGATGCGCTCTCTGCTGTGCCTAAAGATATAAGAAATGCTTCATATGCTTTGGGAGCGAACAAATGGGAAACAATTATAAAAACCGTTTTGCCTACCGCTAAGTCAGGAATTTTTACGGCTATTGTGCTCGGCACGAGCAGGGCAATGGGAGAAACAATGACAGTGCTTATGGTAGGTGGCGGCGCGACAAAAATGCCTACCACGCTTTTTGAACCTATGCGGGCAATGACTGCTACCATAGCTTTGGAAATGGGAGAAACAGTGGTAGGCGGGATACATTATCAGGCGCTTTTTGGTATAGGCCTCGTGCTTTTCTTATCAAATATTATGTTGAGTCTGATTGCGGAATTATATTTGAGGGCAAAATAATATGAATAAAAGAAAACTTCAACAAGCAGCAGGCTTTTCCTTTATATATGCTTGTTTGGGTTTTGTAATTATTTCACTGGTTGTAATTATAGGGTTTATTGCTATTAATGGGCTGAAAGTCATAAGCTGGGAATTTTTAACACAGGGTCCCAAAAATGGAATGTCGGAAGGTGGTATTTTTCCTGCAATTTTAGGTACTTTTTTACTTTCTACAGGCGCTATATTTTTCGCCCTTCCTTTGGGATTGCTCACGGCGATATGGCTCACAGAATATAATTCAGGGCATCGCGGTTTTATCAGAGTCATTAGGGTCGCAGTGGACTCACTCGCAGGTGTGCCCTCAATTGTATTTGGACTTTTCGGCTTGGCTTTTTTTGTAAAGTTTATGGGTTTTGGAGTATCTATTTTGTCCGGAAGTTTGGTGTTGGGAATCTTGATACTTCCTACTATTATTCGTACTGCGGAAGAAGCAATCCTCAGTGTGCCTAAAACATTTAAAGAAGCGTCATTAGCTTTGGGAGCTACGCAGTGGCAGACTGTGTATAAAATAATTCTTCCAAATGCCTTGCCAGGGATTCTTACTGGAGTGATATTAAGCATTGGCAGGGCAGCGGGAGAAACAGCGCCTATTCTTATGACTGCTGCTACTTTTTTTACAATGCGGCTTCCAAATTCGCTTTTTTCAGAAGTTATGGCTTTGCCGTATCATATATATGCGCTTATGACTGAAGGCACAAGTCCTAAACAGCTGGGTATTGCGTATGGCACGGCTTTGGTATTGTTAGTGCTTGTCTTAATAATAAATAGTATTGCCATTATTATAAGAAATAAGATAAAAAAAGACAGGAAATGGTAAGCTTTATTAATTACTTACAGGAGAGATACTAATGGAAATAAAAATTAAAGCTGAAAAGTTTAATGCCTTTTATCTTAATCAACATAAAGAAATGCAGGCCTTAAAAGAAATTGACATGGAAATACCGAAAAATAGTGTGGTGGCCATAATAGGTCCTTCGGGGTGTGGTAAATCCACCTTTTTGCGGTCTATAAACAGAATGAATGATTTGATTCCCGGTTTTAGAACAGGTGGGGGACTCAGGATTGATGGCAAAGATATTAATGATAAAGATGTGGATGTGACTGGGCTAAGAAGAAGAGTCGGAATGGTTTTTCAAAAACCAAATCCTTTTCCAAAATCTATATTTGAGAATGTAGCTTATGGACTCAGAATAAACGGCCTTTTTAAAGGGCAGGCTGAGCTTGAAAATAAAGTGGAAGAAAGTTTAAAAGAAGCTGGGTTGTGGGAAGAAGTAAAGGACTCTCTTACCAGAAGTGCTTTTGATTTTTCTGGAGGACAACAACAGCGGCTTTGTATTGCCAGAGCTTTGGTGGTAAAACCAGAAGTAATTCTTATGGATGAACCCACCGCTTCCCTGGATCCTATCTCCACTGGAAAAATTGAAGAATTAATGGAGAAGTTAAAAGAAAATTATACCATAGTGATAGTGACGCACAATATGCAGCAGGCAGCTAGAGTAGCCGAGAAGACAGCTTTCTTTATGATGGGCGAACTTGCGGAATATGGCGACACTTCAAAAATATTTACAAATCCAGATAAAAAAGTGACGGAAGATTACATTACGGGAAGGTTTGGGTAATAAGATGTCTAGGGAAGGAATGAATTAAGAACTAAACTTACAGGAGGTTTAAAATAATGGTAGAACAGAAAATTACGGAAATAAAAAAATCAATAGTGGAATACTCGGTGCTTGTCGAAAGTATGATAGACAAAACCATAAAAGGCCTATTGAAAAAAGACAAGACAATGCTTGAAACTGTTATGAAAATTGACGAGCCGACCGCGAATAACAGAGAAGTAGAAATAGAAGAAAACTGCATTGTCGTTATTGCAGAGGAAAGCCCAAAGGCAAAAGATCTAAGGACTATCCTTATGGCGATAAAAATGAACAATGACCTTGAGCGGATAGCGGATATGGCTGTAAATATTTGCGAAAGTGGAATATATCTCGCGGCAAAAAATGAAATAGTTCATTTTTCGGAAATTGAAAAAATGAGCTCACTTGCTGTGACTATGATGAAGGACAGTATAAATGCTTTTATATTTGAAGATGCTGATTTGGCTAAAGATGTATGTGAGAGGGATGATGCTGTGGATGACCTTGGCGACAAAATACTTTCACAGGCAATAAAACAAATGGCAGTGGACCCAAATGCGATAAAAGCAAACCTACATGTTTTGCGCGTCGCACGGGACCTTGAAAGACTTGGGGATATTTCTACTAATATTTCAGAAGAAGTTATTTTTATGGTAGAAGGTAGAGTAATAAAACACGGGAAAGACGAACAAATAAAATAATAAAAACTTTTTTATTTCTTTTGTGCACATATGAGTTACCTATGTATAACTGTGTATAATATGTGGACAAAGTTGCAACGCAAAATGCTAAAAAAAGCCAAAAATAGCCAAAAAATATCAAAAAAAGTCCAAAAATGGTATTAAACACCCGTAAAATCGCAAAAAACCGTTGACAAAAAAAAATATGAATATATACTACATATAGTAAGTAAGAAACAGGTCTTCCACAAGATAGAGAGTAGGGTAAGAAACATAACAGAGAAAGTAACACTAGCATAAGAAGGCTTAAAAAAAATCCTTAATACGGAAAGGGGTGACTCAACAATGGCAGCCAAGAAAAAAGCAGCAAAAAAGAAAAAAAAATAAGTATCAACAAACACGGGGTAACAACAAAACAACCCGGAGCCTAATAGCTCTGGGTTGTTTTATTTTAGGGGCTAATAATAACTTTTTAGGATATAGATTCAACCTCAAACCAAATCAGCAAGCACATACCCAATGAAGCCAGAGTCCATCTGTCAAGACAAAGATTTAGTGCTTTTTTCTTGTAAAATCCTTGTATTATTTATATAATAAGCAGTGTTTTTAGAGGAGATATTATTATATATAATTATAGGAGAATACCTTGGCTAAAAAAGGTAAAGAAAAGCCTGTAAAAGATAAAAAGAAAGAGAGTAGTCTGCTTACTGGAAGTGTTGTTATAGCAGTGGCACTAATAATTCTTTTGTCCTTTATAAAAGTAAATGAAAAAAATCTGCTCGGTCCTTTTGGAGACTTGGTGGAACGCGGGTTGTATCTGTTCATAGGAAAGGCCGCATACCTTCTTCCTTTTCTGCTTTTGTTTTATGCCCTCAACATAATAAAGAAAAAATTTGGATTAAAAGATGTAAAAATAATAAGCGGGTTTACAATTATAATAATATCTTTAGCTTTGTTTATTAGTATGGTGTCTGGGACTGGGCAGGGAGGCGCGAAAGGACCAGAAGTATTCACGGTCTCTAATAATACTTTTGAAATGCCAAGAGTGAATGCTTTTTATTCAGGCGATACCTGGACAGCCTTGTGGGGCAAGGTGCCAGCCTATATGCGTATCGCTGACACACATGATTTTTATAAAGGTGGCGCTGCAGGTGAGTATCTTGCGAGATTTTTAATTTCAATCTTTAATGTGCTCGGATCTTATATTATCGCACTGCTTCTTTTTATTTTAGGGATTGTAATGATAGAACAGGAACACATTCTTTTATTTGCTGTAAAATATGTGGCGGAGTTAATGGTTAACGCTTATAAGGGTTTAATGGTAATGGCAGGCAAAGTAACTGAGGCTTTAAAAATGGTTGGGCAAAAAACAGGGAAAGCAGATAAGAAAACAAAACCAGCGTCTTCTCCCAAAGCAGCTACGGCAAACAAAGAAGATGATGAAGAGGATGAAGAAGAAGCGGAAAACCGTAAAAATAAAAATGGCGCTAAAAAAGAAAAAATGACTGTTATTTCTACGCAAGAACAAAAGATAAAAAAGACAGTGACTGTGGCGGCAATAAAAAAAGGGGACTATACTCTGCCTTCCACCGATATGTTAAAATACGAAGAAAGTGTGATAGAAAAAATTGATTATAAAGAAGATGCTGAACGCCTTGAAAAAACCCTAAATGATTTTGGAGTACAAGGTTCGGTGGTAAATGTTGTAGACGGCCCAGTCATAGCAAAGTTTGAAGTGGATTTGGCGACAGGTACAAAGATAAGCAAGGTGGAGAGCATAGCCGAGAACATAGCGCTTGCTATGAAAGTAGAACAGGTACGAGTAGCACCTGTATCGGATAAGGGCCTGATAGGAATTGAGATTCCCAAGAAAAATAAAAAAATGATTTACTTAAAAGAAATAGTGGAAAATGAGGCCTTTCAGAGCAGTAAGTCCTTGCTGACTATGGCGATAGGAAAGGACTTAGGAGGGACTCCAGTAGTAGCAGACCTTTGTGAAATGCCGCATTTTTTGATAGCGGGAGCCACTGGCTCAGGTAAAAGTGTATGCGTACATAATATTATAATGAGTATTATTTTTAAAGCGACTCCGGATGAAGTAAAACTTATGCTCATAGACCCCAAGCGCGTGGAACTTGTGCAGTATAAGGAAATTCCGCATCTTATGGCGCCAGTAATCACGGATGCGCGACACGCCGCATATGCGCTAAATGTGCTCGTGCGGGAAATGGAAAATCGCTACGATATTCTTTCAAAAGAAGGCGCGAGAAATATAGTGGCATATAATAAATATGTGGAAGAGTTTAACGCGGAACTATTAAAAGACAAAACAGCCCCACCAGAAGATTATAAAAGAGCCTTGCCTTATATCGTGGTAATAATAGATGAGCTTGCGGATCTTATGACAGTGGCAAAAAATAATGTGGAAAGCGCCATTCAGCGCATAGCGCAAATGGCCCGTGGAGTAGGGATTCATTTAATTCTCGCCACGCAGAGACCATCGGTGGATGTTCTGACAGGCGTTATTAAAGCTAATTTTCCTTCGCGTATAGCGTTTCAGGTGACCAATAAGACAGATTCCAGAGTAATCCTTGATATGAACGGCGCTGAAGCACTTTTGGGAAAAGGCGATATGCTTTACGCTCCGGCGAACTTGAGCAAACCCATAAGAGGACAGGCAGCTTTTGTCAGTGCTAATGAAGTAAGTAAAATAACGCATTTTATTTCTAAACAGAGAAAGCCAGATATAGCAGAAGAGTTTATTATGAACGAAAAGGAAATGAATCTTGATAATATTGATTTAGGGGGCGGTTCAGATGACCCTCTTTTTAGCAAAGCAGTGGAACTGGCTAAAGAAAAAGGAAATATTTCCACTTCGTATCTGCAGAGAAAGCTTGGCATAGGCTATTCGAAAGCTGCCAGAATGATAGATGATATGGAAGAAAAAGGGCTTATAAGTGGCGCTGACGGAAATAAACCAAGAAATTATATAGCTGACTGATAAAATTTTTTAAAGGAATTTAAAATGAAAAAGCTTTTTATGGTTTTTGTAACTGGCGTAATGTGCTTAGTGTTTATGGGCACCTTACCAAAAGAAGATGCAAATTTAACTTCTGATGAGACCATTCCTTTGGTAAGAGGAAATACTATGACCGCGGCTGTGACGCAGACGGCTAAAAGTATTGAAATAAATGAAAAAGATAAGCAACCGAAATTGGAAAAACCTAAGAATAAAAAAAAGGTAGTGGAAAATAATAAAAAACAAGAAGCCTCAATAGAAAAAATAGCAAAGGTCGAAGAAATAATAAAACCGGCAGTTGAGGAAAAAGTTGTGGAAGTAACGCCACTGGACGCCTTACTTAAAAATATGACTGAGGCACAGACCGCGCGGAGTGCCATAAAAGCTGTGATTAACATTAAAAGTAATTATGGAGAAGAACCGGCACAGCTGGTGACTGGAGATATTATCATAAAAAAAGATAAAAAGTTTTATATCCATTACAAGCAACCGACAGAACAGTTTATGATATCAAACGGCAAGACCCTCTGGGTGTATACCCCAGAAATGAATCAGGTCATGACACAGGACCTTTCTAAAGCGGCACCGAATGCCAGATTTTATGTGGAGTTGGAAAACTCCATAGCGTATTATGCTAAAAAAAGTATTAACACACTGACGGAAGAAAGTGATTATTATATGCTTTCTATGAAACCGAAGGATAAGAAGCTCGCACAATACGATGAAATCATATGCAGAATTGAGAAAAAAGATTATTTCCCAGACAGTATGACTATGAAGGCGGAAGAGGTCGTAATGGAAGTGAAATTTTCAGAAGTGGTTAAATTCACAAAAGAGCAGGCTGAAAAAGAGCCAGATTTGAAAAACACTAAATTCAATTTTATTATCCCAAAAGGCGTGGAAGAAATAGAAGCAGAAGCTATGCTGGAAAGCATTGAAAATATGAAAAAAGAAAAAACACCCGTCAAAAGCGGAAAGGAGAAATAATAATGGAAAAGAATGGTTATGGAGAACTATTGAAAAAAGCCCGCGAGGCCAAGGGGTTAAAATTTGCTGAAGTATATAAAGTTTTAAAAGTAGACCCGTCATATTTGATTGCAATGGAAGAGGAAAATGCTGCAGTGCTTGAAAGACCGGTTTATATGAGGTTGTTTTTGAAAACTTATGCAGTGTATTTAAAGATAGATTACAAGGAAATTTTGAGAAGGTATAACGAGTCCATAAATTTTGTGGAAACCAGAAAAGATTTAATAAACGAACCCCTGGGCAATAAAAAAAGTAAGGAAGCCAAACTTTTGGAAGCACAGGCGAAAAAAGAACTCGCTTCCACCAAGGCCCCTTTTGAACTGGATGTTCAGAAAAACAAAAATCTCATTATAGTAATTTCTTCTATTGCGGCAGTGGTGATAATGATTATTGTGCTGGTAGTCGTAATCTTTAGCAAAAATCAGGGGAAAGGGCTCTATGTAGTGCCAGTGCCAGTGGTCATGCAGGTGACTGCTAAAGCTAAAGAAGATGTCTGGATAAAAGTAAAGAGTGATGATAAGGAAGAAGAGATTAACTTAAAAATAGGACAAGAAAAAAAATGGAAAGATGTTCAAAAAATAGTTTTCCTTATTGGTAATGCCGGAGGCGTGGAGTTTGTAGTAAATGGCGATAATATAGGCACTATTGGGGACGAAGGGGAAGTTATAAACGGTCTCGTTTTTGAATCAGGCAAGAACTGGTACATAGACAAAAAACAGAGTTTTAGAAGTATTAAATCTATACCTATAAGTGTCGTGCCTACAGTGGCAGTCACTGTCACAGCACAATAAAAAACAACACTAATAATGGAGGTTTATTATGCCAGCGGATTCTTCATTTGATATAGTTTCAAAAGTAGACCTACAGGAAGTTTTGAATGGGATTAACAATGCGGAAAAAGAAATCCTAAACAGATATGATTTTCGTGATTCCAACACTTCTTTTGATTTAAAAAAAGAAGAAAGAGAAATAATGATAAATTCCGCAGATAATTTCAGAGTGCAGTCGGCATTGGATGTCCTGTTATCTAAAATGGCAAAAAGAAATGTGCCTTTAAAGGCCCTCACGGCAGGGGACCCTGTAGAATTAAGTTTAAAACACTCTCAGCTAAAAGTGACTATTCAAGACGGGATTCCTCAAGAAAAAGCTAAAGATATAGTGAAGGCCATAAAAGATTCCAAACTTAAAGTACAGGCCTCTATACAAAAAGATGTGGTACGCGTGACAGGGAAAAGCAAAGATGATTTGCAGGCTGTTATGTCCCTGCTGAAAACAAAAGAATTTGGCATAGATATGCAGTTTACAAATTATAGATAAAAGTAGCACACAGATAAATGATTTTTTTTAGGAATTGAATTAGTACTTAGGAATTTTATTTTTTTAAAAGGAACCCCTTTGAAAATAGGAATAGTAAATTTGGGTTGTCCGAAAAATATAGTGGACACTGAATGTATGTTAGCTACACTGGGAGAGTTTTCTGTAACTATTTCGCCCCGGGACGCAGATGCTATTATCATAAATACCTGTGGGTTTTTGAAGGCCGCGCGCGAAGAAGCAGAAAAAAACATTGAAGAAATGCTTGCCTATATAAAATTTAACAAAGCTTTAAAGGTAATAGTCGCGGGCTGTTATGTCACAAAAGACAAGCAAAAACTTATAGAGAAATACCCTCAGGTATATGCGTGGGTAGGCGTTAATGATATAAAAAATATGAAAAAAGCTCTGGAAGGCGGGGGCGTCTATATAAATTCTTATCCATATATCGCGACTTATAGGGAACGAAGCGTGGTGCTTAATACTTATTCTGCTTATGTAAAAATTTCCGATGGGTGCAATCACAGGTGCGCTTTTTGTCTTATCCCTTCCATAAAAGGCGCTTATCGGAGCAGAACCCTTGCCGATATAGTAAAAGAAACGCTCGTGCTCACAAATTCGGGGATTAAAGAGATATGCTTTATCAGTCAGGACACGACGCATTATGGCAGAGATATTTACAAGACGGCAAAGATAGGACCGCTGCTCAGCGCAGTTATGGGAAAAATTAAAAAAAAGTTTTGGTTAAGAATAATGTACTTATATCCTGAGCTCAGTGTTATAAAAGATATTGTTGCTCAAATGAAAAAAGATTCGCGCATATGCCGTTATTTTGATATTCCTTTTCAGCATGTGTCGGACAAGATCCTTAAAAGCATGAAGCGTGGATACGGCAAAAAAGAAATATTTGAAATAATTAAATATATAAAAGAAAACCTGCCAGATGCTGAGATAAGGAGTTCTTTTATAACAGGATATCCTGGAGAAAGTGAAAAAGAATTTAAGGAATTGCTGGAGTTTATAAAAGAAGGGTATGTGGACAAGGCAGGCTTTTTTGCTTATTCGGATGAACGCGAGGCGGCGTCTTACGCGCTAACTGGGAAAGTAAATAAAAAGACAGCGGAAAACAGAAGGAAGTTATTAGCCCTTGCCTACGAAAAGTTTTGTGAAAGTAATAATAAAAAACATATTGGAAAAATAAAAGAAGTGTTGATAACGGGGCGCGAGAAAAAAGGGTTTTTAAAAGGTAGGACAGCACAAAATGCTCCAGACATAGATACTTATGTCTTAGTGAAAACTGGGAAGAAAACATTGAGTGAAGGTTTTTGTAAAGTGAGAATAACGAAAAGTGAAAAATTTGATCTGATAGGAGAACTGGCGTGGAAATAAGCGAAGAAATGAAAAAACTTCCCAATCGGCTTACTATGTTTAGAATAGTACTGGTGATAGGGTTTATCCCTTGTGTGCTTGCCAACAATGTTATTTATAATTATGTGGCGCTGGGGATTTTTATAATTGCATCTATAACGGATTTCCTTGACGGACATTTGGCAAGAAAGTTTAATGTGGTGAGCAACTTTGGAAAAGTTATGGACCCACTCGCGGACAAAATATTGGTATTTTCGGCTTTTATATGTTTTGTGGAGCTTGGGCTAGTGCCAGCGTGGATGGTAGTCATAATTATCTCAAGAGACTTTTTTATTAACGGCATACGCATGATGGCGGCACACAAAGGGGATGTGATCGAGGCCTCGTGGTGGGGAAAAACAAAAACAATTATGCAGATAGCTACTATTATAGTTATTTTATTTCTATCTGCAATACAGAACACTATACAATTGTATGAACCAAGATGGGAAAACTACCTTGAAAATAGCGGAAATACAGGAAAGTTCCTGCTGTCTTGTATATACTATGCCCCGTACTGGATGATGTTTGTCGCGGCCATTTTCGCGTTGGTCTCGGGTTTTGATTACTTTTTTAAGACAAGGAAATTTTTTGATAATGAAGTCTAAAAGGTTTGGGACTAACCAAACTGAATAAAATAGAAAGGTGAAAAATGAAACTTTTAATAATCCTGATATCAAGTTTTTTTTATAGCGGGTTTTTTCCTTTTGCTTCTGGGACTTTTGCGACGCTATGCTTTTTGCCTTTTTACTATTTTATCTTCAGGGAAATGAGCCCAGTTTTGTATTTTTCAATTACTGTGGGCATATATTTTATAGGAGTCTGGGCCTCCAGTTATGCGGCGGTCATATTTAAAGACAAGGATCCCCATAAAGTCGTAATTGATGAAGTGGTGGGATATCTTATTACTATGCTTTTTATACCGTTTACCATTAAAAGAATGCTTGTGGGGTTTGTTATAGCACGGGTCTTTGACATAATAAAACCCTGGCCTGCATATCAGTCCCAAAAACTGCGGGCAGGCAACGGAATAATGATGGATGATGCGATAGCAGGAGTTTATGGAAATTTGGTAATGTGGAGCCTCATTTTTCTCGGAATAATATAAATCCCTTTATTTTAAGGGATAAAGTTCTATGAAAGAAATATTTCAAAAGCATCCCATTTTTCAAAAACTTGTTAAACAGTTTGAAAGTGGGAACAAGAGTATCTTTATCGGCGGAGTGTCCGAGCAAATCCGGGCTCCGCTTTACGCATTTATATCCTCCCAAATAAAAAAAAATATAATCATAATAACTTCTGCGGAATACTCCTATCGCTTATATGATGAATTGGATAGTTTAAAAAATGAGTTTGAGACTGATAAAAATGTAATTTTCTATCCAGAAGATGACAGTATAGTGTATAAGACCTTGTCAGCTTCACGCGAAATATCAAAACTGCGTGCCGCCGCCTATAAAGAAATATTCGCCATTGGACATAAAGTCTTCGTCACGGATATCAATGCTGTGGCAGAAAAAATAGACGCCCCGGAAAATGTCATAGGGGCAGCACTCTCTTTAAAAAAAGGTATGAAAATTGCGCCTGAAAAAATACAAAACGAGCTGGCTTCAAATAATTACTCAAGGGTCTTAAAAGTAGAAAACGCTTTTGAATACAGTGTGCGTGGCAGTATTATTGACATCTATTCGCCGGACTTTGAATATCCTGTCAGGATAGAGTTTTTTGGGGATGAGATAGAGTCCTTGCGGTTCTTTTCAATAGAGACCTACAGTACGACAAAAGTTTTTGAGAGTATTGAACTTTTTATCTATAATCCAGGTGGCAAGACTGCTGCCGCTTCTCATTCTATTTTGGACTATTTTGACCACAAAGACACTGTAATAATTATAGATGGACAGGCCGAAATAAAAAAAGAGATATTGGAAAAAATATCTAAAATAGAAATGTATTCGGACTCGGGCTCGCTTCGGGATACTGTCTTTTCTCTGAGGTCGGTTTTTACCCGTCTTTCAAAATTTAAAAGAATAAGAGCCTTTTCTACATTTTTAAAAAGTGGAAATATTAATATAAAAAGCAAACTTAACCCTGTGTTTCATAGAGAGATTAGTTTGTTTTTTGGGTATTTGAAAGGGTTGTTGGAAGCCAAAGTGGAAACTTTTATCAGCTCAGACAATGAAGGAGAAAAAGAGCATATAAAAAAGCTGATAGACGACTACTTAAAAGACAATGTCATAAAAGGAAAAGAAAGAATAAAATATATTATCTCTGGGCTAAGTCGGGGGTGTGAAGTCCCTGAAATAAATGCCGTGATAATCACTAACAGGGAAGTTTTTGAAAGATATGCGGGGGGGGCACCCTCCCGTCGGTCAAAGAGAAAACTGAAAGACAAAAATCTCAGGCCAGTAAGACATTATTTGGAACTCAAAGAAGGCGACTGTGTGGTCCATAATGAGCTGGGAATAGGCATTTTTGAAGGCATAAAGACGCTTGATTTTGATGATGTCAATGGAGATTTTATAGTCTTGAAATATGCAGGCACGGACAAACTTTACCTGCCGGTCTATAAAATAGACCTTATAGAAAAATATATTGGTGGCGAGGCCCCGGCACTTTCGAAATTTAATTCGCCTATCTGGAGGCGGACGAAAGAAGAAATAAAAGCCGCACTTAGATTAATGGCACAAGAACTCTTGAACATATACGCACAGCGGCAGCTGACCACCGGCATAAAATTTGCGGCGGATGATGATATGCAAAAGGCTTTTGAGGAGGCTTTTGTCTATGATGAAACGCCTGACCAAGCTGCTGCCATAGTGGATGTAAAACACGATATGGAAAGCAGAAAGCAAATGGATAGACTTGTCTGCGGAGACGCGGGGTTTGGTAAAACTGAAGTGGCTATGCGCGCGGCTTTTAAGACAGTGAACTTTGGCAAACAGGCGGTGGTAGTGACTGCAACTACTCTCTTGGCACAACAACATTATAGGACTTTTAAAGAAAGAATGGCGGACTATCCCATAAAAATAAAAATGATATCGCGGCTTGTAAAACCCAAAGACAGAAAAATAACCACACAGGCACTTAAGGACGGCACTGTAGATATTCTTATAGGGACTCACGCCATATTAAATGATAGAACGGATTTCTTGGATTTAGGGCTTGTCATTATAGATGAGGAACAACATTTTGGAGTTAAACATAAGGAGTTTCTGCGGAAGAAATATCCACAGGCGGATATTTTAACCCTGACGGCAACGCCGATACCGAGAACTCTATATTTTTCTTTGTCGGGAATAAGGGATATCAGCACTATCAATACGCCACCAGTGGCAAAAAAAGTAGTAGAGACATATATAATCGAAGAAAAAATGGCTACTGTGAAAGAAATAATCTTGAGGGAAGTACTGCGCAAGGGGCAGGTTTTTTATATTTTTAATAATGTCCAACGGATAAACTCTGTAAAAGAGGTTTTGGAAAAAAATCTGCCAGAAGTAAGATTCAGATACGCTCATGGGCAAATGGAAAAACAGGAACTGGAAAATATTATGATGGATTTTATAGAGGGAAAATTCGATGTGCTGATAAGCACCACCATAGTGGAGTCAGGGCTTGATTTGCCGAATGTGAACACTATCATAATAAGTTCGTCCGACAGGTTTGGACTCTCACAACTCTATCAGCTCAGGGGTAGGGTAGGCAGACGCGACAGGCAGGCATATGCGTATCTTATGGTAAAAGATGCTGGCTCTTTGAGCGAGGCAGCCAGGGAACGCTTACGGACCATAGAGAGCTATGTGGATCCAGGAGCTGGGTTTGACATAGCTATGAAAGATATAGAACTGCGTGGTGCGGGAAGTGTGTTTGGCACAAAACAGCACGGGAATATGGAAAAAATTGGGTTCGAAATGTACTGCAAACTTTTAGAGCAGGCAGTGGCAGAATACAAAGGAGAAACCATAGAAGATATTGTGGATACAAATATTAAAATAGATTTAAAGGCCTTTATTCCTGAGGACTATATGTGGGATTCTTCTGAAAAACTTAAAGTCTACAGAGCGCTCTTTTTTGCTAAAGAGGAAGAAGATATACAACAGACGGCTGATATGTTAAAAGATGTGTGGGGAGAGTATCCACAGGAAGTGGAAAATATTCTTTTTGTAAGTTCTTTAAAAGTATTAGGGCGAAAGTTAAAAGTAAATGAAATAATAAAAGAGGGCGCAAGACTTTCTCTCGTTTGGAATGAAAAAATGCCTGTGGCAAAAGATAAACTGGGAAGATTCTTGACTCCTAAAAAAGGAAAAGTCAGAGTGAGTGTCAGTCGGTTGGATATGTTGTTTGAAAATAAAAAACAGATATTGGAATGGATAAATGAACTGGTTTAAGCAAACCTAAAAATTATTTTCAAAGGAGGGTTTATGCAATACACATCAGGAAAACTTGGAAAGGTTTTTGTCTTAAAATTTGAAAATGAGGATGACCTTTTGGTAGAATTAGATAAGTTCGCCAGAAAAGAAAAACTTAAAGCGGCAGTCTTTTATTTTTTAGGCGCCTTGAAAGAAGGGAGTGTAGTCACAGGGCCTAAAAAACCAGTGATTCCGCCAGAACCGAACTGGGTGACTTTCAAGAATGGGTGGGAAGTAATGGGGATAGGGTCTATTTTTACAAATAAGACAGGGCCGCAGATACATGTGCATACTTCTATGGGAAAGAAAAACAAGGTAATCACTGGTTGCGTAAGGAAAAAGTCAAAGGTATTTTTGGTGATAGAGGCATTTGTGTTTGAACTCAAGGGGATAAAGGCGAACAAAGAAATAGACCCTAAGACAGGCCTAAATTTACTTAAAATATATAAAAGTTAAGGAAGGTTATTAAAAACGAGTCTTTTTTCCACAAGTTTATAAGTGCAGATTTTACAATGCGTTAGGCCATTTTGTTTAATAAGGGCTTTTGCTTCTGCCTCGGCCTGTTCTGGTACTACAAGATAAAATTGTCCAATAATGTCGTTAAAAGTTTTCCATTCCAGGGCTTCCTGTTCGGTGACTGTCTCATCAGTTTCTACTTCTAACACAGTCAGCAAATCACCGGTCTGTGAAATGACATCTGGATATAGCCCTTTTATGGCGGCCTTGGTATCATCCCCCGGATTTATTATGACTTCGTCTGCATTTCTTTTCTTAAGATAAAATTCTTTTAAAGTGATTACCACTGCATCGTGAAGTTTCTGTGACTGTATGGTCCTGAGTCCCATAAAACCTCCAAAGGTTGGAATTGTTATTTATATTTCACTCCATTTTATCAGACCTGGAATAAATTTTGTTTTTACATCGGCATTGTTTGGAAGCACTCGAACTGTATACTGCATAGCGCCGGAGTGAAGATTATCCACGCAAGCTTCAAAAATGGCTGTGGTATCTTTTTTCTCGACCAACAGCATTCTTACGGCTGTGGGGTTTATAATTGTGCCTGCCATTTTTTTTCCGTAGTAAATCTCTACCTTTACATCATCTATACTTATGCCGTCAAGATAAACAGAGGCTCTTATTTTGAAAGAATCTCCGACCTTTAAACTACCACTTTTAATTTCCTGTATATCGGTTACTTTTATATCCTGCCACTTTTTCTCAAGACGGTCTTTCCATTTTGCAATAACTTTCGATTTCTCAGCGTTGTTTTTTACAAGGTTTTCAAATTGTATTCCACCATTCTTGTAAAATTTTTCGGTATATTCCATAACCATTCTGTTGGTGTTGAAAACAGGGCACAAAGTCTGCATAGCGGTTTTCATTTTTTTTATCCAGTCATGGGGCAAACCGTCTTCCCCGCGTTTGTAGAAAAGGGGAATCATAGAACTTTCAAGAATTTCATAAAGCGCATTGGCTTCTATTTTTTCTTGATATTCGCCATCTTCGTATTCTTCGCCACGGCCTATACTCCAACCATTGTCCGCATCAGCTTTTTCATCCCACCAGCCGTCAAGCGTGGAACAATTTAGTCCGCCGTTAAAGTTGACCTTCATTCCAGAAGTCCCGCTGGCTTCAAGCGGTCTGCGTGGATTATTGAGCCAGACATCCACCCCTTCCACAAGATAGTGCGCCGAGTTAAGGTCGTAGTCCTCTACAAAGACTATTTTGTTCCTGAACTCTTCGCGTTGCGACATATGGTAAATAGCTTTAATAAACTCTTTGCCCGGAGTGTCTTTAGGGTGGGCTTTGCCAGCAAATACAAATTGTATTGGCATATTTTTGTCTGACATTATAGTTATTAGGCGTTCCATATCGTTAAAAATGAGGGTGGCGCGTTTGTAGGTAGCAAATCTGCGTGCAAAACCTATGGTGAGGGCTTCGGGATTAAGGATCTCGGAGGCCTTGTCTATTTCCTGTTGGGAAGCTCCACGCTCTTTGAGCTGTTTTTTAAGGCGACGTCTGACAAAACTTACAAGCCGTTCGCGCCTGCGTTCGTGTGTGCGCCAAAGTTCGGTATCGGGAATTTCGCTTATGCGTTTCCATATCTCGTGGTCATCTGGCGCATCAAGCCAGCGCGTGCCGAGATAGCGTAAAAACAGGTCTGCCATTTCTTTTGAAATCCAAGAGTTCATATGTATGCCGTTGGTAATGTGCTCAATAGGCACTTCTTCCACAGGCACGCCTTTCCAAATGTCTTTCCACATATTACGGCTTACTTTGCCGTGAAGTTTAGAGACGCCATTGCAGTAATCTGAAAATTTAAGCGCAAGGACAGTCATACAGAAAGTTTCGTTATTATCTTCGGGATAAATTTTCCCAAAGGAAATGAAATCATTGAATGAAATTGAAAGATTTTGTTCTACATATGGTCTTAGATATTTTTCAATTATATCCACTGGAAAACGATCATTGCCTGCAGGCACAGGAGTGTGAGTAGTGAACACATTTGAACCGCTGACTATTTCACGCGCTTCTTTGAAGGAGAGA
>SESG01016467.1_pt1 | contig 32170 bp, 25 predicted proteins | sample 3171421 | NCBI WGS metagenome assembly SESG01 (sample SAMN10866946, study PRJNA518727) | freshwater metagenome | biome: subpolar coniferous forest; feature: holomictic lake; material: water; isolation source: holomictic Lake 227, 6 m and 8 m depth | place: Canada: near Kenora, Ontario | collected...
AATTCTAACCTTAGGTTCAATTTTACTCTCCAAAACCTCTACCTCTATAAAAGCTCCGTCCTTATACACCTTCAGCCACTTGTTCTCGAATATTAAATTAGTCATTACATTTTCCTTCCGCATAATCTTGAATTTTCATAACAGGGAGGTCATCTCCAACTACCAGCTCTAAAGTGCTAACAATCTTCTCTTCCCCGTTCTCTAACGTAACAATCCATTGATGAGTAGCATCTGCCTTAACAACTGTCCCATCTTCAAATTCAATTTCATATACTTCCTGATCTTCCTCATAATAAGTAGACTCTATTGCCTGAGGTTCCCCGTATCTACTAATAGCTTTCACATCCCCATCATAATATGTATGTTTTCCGTTATTAATTTTTGGAACAATTTCATCTAACCTCTTATACCCTGAGTCTGTTAATATTCTAGTATCCCCTGTTAAACACTTTGCATATTGGCGTTGATCTTTTGATACCTCGCTTATATGAATACCAAATACTAACGCTGCGGTTTGTTTATGAATATCAACTCCACTTTTATATGCTTCAATTAACTTTGGGTCCCCAGATAACATGGCAGCTACCCTTAACTCTACTTGCGAATAGTCGAGTTGCCCAAAGTGCCCATCTTTCCATCTTGATATAAATAGTTGCTTGATTACACTACCCCGTGGGCAATTTTGTAAATTAGGTGAGACTGACGCTAACCGCCCGGAGGAGGTTCCATGTATTAAATTTGTTGAATGCACCAAGCCATCACTGGACTTCCATTCCGCCCTAACCGGCTTTATATACGTCCCATACAGCTTTTTAATTGATCTATGCTCTAGTAGTGTACTAACAACCTCGTTATGCTCCAAGTCATTAATGAAATTTAAGGTCTTTTTACCTGTTGATAAAAACTCTGTTGGTATATCGTCTGTATGTACTATTAAATCGTCGTCTACTTCACCTTGGCCCTTCTTGGTCAAATATTCACTTATAGTGTCTATAGGTAAAACGTTCTGTAGTTTTAACGTGTCAAACAATAAAGCTCTCATGTGATTTACTGAGGCTGGATTAAAATGTATAATTTCTGGTTTCTTGGGTTTAGTTCTTCCACTCTTACTTTTTGCCAGCCTCTCTACGTCTTCTCTAAGGCATTTATCTATTTCATCCTTCTGTAATCGTCTTTGTGTTTCAATAACTTCAGAGAAGCTGAAGAACTTGTTTTCTAATTCATCTATTTGAATTGGCATCTCTGCTTCTAGTTTGGCTAGTAAATTATCATCAAGCATGAATCCTGCTTTTTCTATTGTAGTAAAGGCTTCTGATAATTTCATTAAATACCTGAATAGTGGTTCTGATCCTTCTACTTGCATTTTCTTTTCGAATATGTGTTTTAACCTTAACGTGGCGTCTGTATCACAGCAGTTGTATTGCCATAATATCTCTAATGGAACTTTGCTATACCCGTCTGTTAGGTCTAGTTTGGCGTTTGCCATGAATTGATGCAGTCCCGAGTCATAATCACCTAAATCAGTATATACTAGAGCAAGTTTCTTTAGCCCGTGGGTTCCTCTGGTTTCGTCTAATGTGTAGTGCGCGAGCATTGTATCATAATTGAAGTTTAATGTATTTATCCCCCGTTGTTCCATATACCCTGCGTCAAATTTACCATTGTGAAATACAAGTTCGTCAATATTGGGATCGCTGAGTACATCGTTTAATAACTCTTTGATTACTTGTTGCTCTTCTTGGTTGAATGGGGATTCTTCATGTTCTACAGGGAAGCATACGGCTTGATACTCTTCCCATGTAAAGGATATCGTTAAGATCTTGGCCTTATCAGAAAACTTGTTTAAGCCTGAGGTTTCAATGTCAACAGCAAGCTCTTTTTTTGATTTTAGGGTAGCATATACTTCCATGGCTTTATCAAGGGTATCTATGAATTGATAATCTACTGGAGTTCGTTTAATGCCTATATCCGCCGTCATTTTAATATGCTTTAGCGTCATTATGAACTCTTCTAAGGGGGCGTGGTCTTTTTCTTCTAGCTTTTCATATATAAATTCCCCGTCCTCAACATAAAAGTATACTCTATCCGGTACTATAGAGCGGTATGAGTGAGTGAATTTATTTGCTTTACATTCTGATACAACAGCTCTTTGCATATACGCCGCAGCTTTGGCCCCGACTATGACGACGATATTTATACCTAATTCTTTTGTTACGGTATCTAAATGTAATTTATGGCATTTTCTAGCACATCTACTCACTAGAGCTGCATCAGTTCGTTGTGGTACATGACAACGAGGGGCACTAAGGTATGCAGCGTTTTCCCCGAAGTTTATGCCAACACTCTTAGCAGACTCAATTAGATAACCTAATGAACTTCCTGATGTTAGGTTTGCCTGATCATCCCCATATAGGGGTTCACCAATAAATAAAACGGTTGGCACTGACGCTGGTATATCCACTAGTTGTGGATTATTAGACCGCATTACACTTAGATCACATGAACTGCATTCAAACATTTTTCTTCCTTTCAAATTCTTCTTTGCATTCATCTTTTTTGCTACATATGGGACAAGTTTTTCCTTTAAGATTTAAAGCTACGCCAAAACACTCATTTTCTCCGAGATTTAGTTTTAGCCATAATGCGATGTTATTTTGAAGCATAATTGTAATATTCCCTTATTTTTGTTTTTTAAACATTGATTTTTTCTGTTACTTTCTGAATTTACTCATTAACTCTAATGTAAACGAGTTGTACTGCATAGCATCGGCTATAGCTTCCTCTATTTGAGCCCTTGTTGCCTCACCAGGGTCTTTTGCTTCGACAACTGATAGATACACTGGAATTAACCCTTCAAGCTTCTTACAGCTCAATAACGCCTTATCTATGGCATCGGGGTCCAACATCATAATAATCTTCTTGGCTTTTGTTTTCAATAATTTTGAAATCTGGTTCTGCGATATCATAGACCCTAGTATAGCTACCGCGTTTTGTCCCACATTTATAGCGTCAAAGGCACCTTCTGTTACAATTATGGTATCATACTGTTTAGCTATATCTATATTGTACAATACCTCACTCTTACCTAATGAGTTAAAGTTCATTGGTGGGTTTACTGTTTTTCTAATCCCCGCAACCATTAGTTCCTGTTCTCTTTGCTTTGTTAAAGGTTTTCCATTATCTAAACAGAGCCGGTTAACAAAATAAATGGGGGAACCCCCTTCATAACAAGGTATTATAACACGGTCTCGGTATTGGCCTGTCTTACAGAACCCGAACCCATAGTCAATTATTTGTTCTATAGATAATCCTCTATTAAATAAATATTCAAATATATATAATTCTTCTGGGTCGTTTGTTTCTAGGTCTAGTGGTTGGAACTCATCTGGTAATTTAATGGGTTGTTTACCATCGTAAAATCTTGATAAATCAATTAATTCCTCTTCTAGTATCTCTTTTAACGATTTAGTACCCATCAGGCTCAATGGGTTTTCCATATAACGCTTTAGATCTTCGTTACTTAGATGTACAACATCTTTAAATAGTTTTACTAATGGGCCTGCTGATGCGCAGCGTTGACAATAATAGGTTTGTTTACCTACATGGATATATAATTTTTCTTCTGTGTCAGGACTTCTTGTAGACCCATCTGGTTTTATTGTTCCATGGCAGTATGGACAATTAGTTCGTTTCTGGTCAGGGTCAAACGTATTAGCATCCCTAATCTGAAAGTTGTTTATTAATAGCTGAGACGCTGCTTCTCGGTTAAGCATCCAGCTCGTAAATCTTGGGCTCAAGCCCCCCAAAGAAATCTTTCTCATTGGTATATTCATTTACTATACGAATATCTGCGTATTTGGATGCCCAAGCTAACTTTTCAGTATTAGAGTTTAATTGATCCTGCGTTGGTATGATGCCGTCTCGTATAATAGCTCGGCGTATGCGTTCTTCTTCGTTTGTTTCAATATAAATTAATTTAACGTTAAATTGATCTCTAAAGTATAAATACTCCTCTTCAAATCTATTATCATCCATTACAAAACCATCGTAACGGCATCCTAGACTACCTCTATGTGAAAAATGTTCCTTTTGCTCTTTGAAAAATTCTTTTACAAATATTGACTCTTCTACATAGAACCAAGAGTAATCAAATCCGTTTTTTATGGCTTCCCCCAATTTAGCAAATATATCCCTACCATTCATTTGTACCCACGATTTAGTATCTTTAATATAAACGGGGTAAGTTGCGGCCTTACTTAACATCTCTCCATTATTATAATGTCTTGAGGCCATATGTTTTAAGGACCTTGCGAAGGAGAACTTTTTGTACCCTAGTAATTCACAAATATACTCCGCAGCAATCGTCTTACCACTGTACATCTGTCCTGCGATTAGTATACCATCAATCTTATTCATTTTTTACCCCCTCTTTTTTATTGAAAAATTTATCGACAGCCTGTTTACTCTCCGCCTCAGCTTTTACCTTTGCTGCCCGTTTATTGTTTACAGTTAATTTATATGTTTTAAAATCAAGGTCTACTCCTAATGTCAATCCCTGCGCCCCATCACGTTGCTTGGCGATATGGATTCTTCCTACCCCTGTGCCGTCATCATATTTATCTTCAATAATTAGAGAAAGAATTAAATCCGCAACTTGTGCTTTTGTTATACTTTCACTAGAATGTTCTGTTCCAATATTTTCTCCACTAGTCTTCGCTGAGTATCCAGCTCGATTAGACTGTGATGCTGTCCACACAGGGATTCGTAAGTTCTGGGCTAATGAAACAATATCTTTAAATATCTGCCCTTGGTTATCACGTTTTTCCCGACTCATTACGGTTGGGCGCATAATGTCTGCATAGTCAATAATCAATAAATCAGGTACAAAATTATAAACCTTTTTTAACTTGTCGATATATGCCATTATATGGTGGGTTGAGCATGTATCAGTTGGCTGCCAGAATACTTTTAATTTTCCACCTCCAACGGTGAGTATCTGCTTTTTGGCTTTTAGTGTGTCCCAGTCTGCGGTTAAGTCTTTTACAGAAGTTCCACTTAAAATAGAGTCAACTCGTAAAGATATTGGGACGTCTTGCATTTCAAATGTACAATATAAAACCTTTTTTCCTAACACCATAGAACTTGTGGCTACGTTTGCTAGAAATATTGATTTACCGTGGGATGTGGGGGCCATCACGAACCCAACTTCTCCTGAGCATAATCCACCATTTTTTATAAACCTATCAAGTTCTGGAAACCCTGTTGGAATTCCCCGCTCTTTTTCAACGTGCAAGTCTTTCATTCGTTGTTCCATATTATCAAGATAGTCATACCCCATCTCATTAAAGTTTAGTCCTACATTAAAAGATTCTGACAAAAGGGATTGAACCTTATCAAAGTCCCCCGCCTGAAGTTCTGGAAGACACTTTAACATTGCATTTTCAATTGCCTTAGTTTTACCAAAAGATACTACTTTACTAATTACATATTCTCTATCAGGAAGTTCTAGAGTGTATAACGCATCGATCATTATGTCATAGGATTCTGCTTGGGTATCTAATTTACTTTGTGTTAGGTAATCTACAACGAGTTGTACTAAGCTATCTTTAGTTGGTAGACAACTATACGAGTTAAAGAACTCAATGACGAGTCTGCTAATATTTTGGAATATTAAGGCCGTGAAGTATGACGGATGAATAATATCTATGTGCCCAACTAGAAAGCTGGAGTCTTGGACCATGAGGGCTAAAATCTTAACTTGAAAGTCCTCATTGAATGTGTACTGGTTATTTGTATCCCACATGTATTATATTCCGCCTTTCATTCGCATATAGAGAGTATTCCCCATTTTTTCGATTTTAAACATGATTTTTTTGTGATGCTTTCAAATATTATATTTAATCTCTTCCAAATCGAACTGTACATCTGCCAAACTCTCAGAAAAATCTTTATTGCTTTCGGTTAAGTGAGTCTCAATCATTATCAGCACCCTGTTCTTAAACGCTACTAACCTCTCATACTTTACAAAGTTTATCATAAAATATTCAAACTTAACCTTAATACTTTCCCACCGAGTATTAAATATGGCTACTCCTGCAGCATCATCGTCAGACTTCATGAATATACTGGGGTTAGCTACAATATAATAATCATCAAACGACCCTGGGAACTCCTTTATTAAAAATTCCTCAAAGTCTTCTCTGTCGTACCCTGTAGCCATCTCTTTCAACCTTAAATAACTAATAACCCCTCGTCCGACTTGTTTAGCCATTTCAACTTCTAGGCTGTCCGGTATCTGATAAAAATTCCCTTGAGAGATTTTAGCCGTCTTTAAATACTCCATAACTAAGAAAGAATAATATATTAGCATATTTGGTAACGGGTATTCACATCCTGATTTTGGTTTATACTTTGTGAATACCCCTTCGAGATAAACCTCTACAGGGCATCCAAGCTCTTTAAGGTAGGCATGTACCTTAAAAAAATAATTCCAGTCGTTGTGGGATCTATAACTAGCGGATGAGAATCGATTATAGAGGGCCCTCTTGGTGTATGTCTGCACATAATGTGTGTACTGATTCATTATATGGCAAATCTCAAAATAATGCTGGTATGATGAGGGCCATAACTTCGTGGTAAGCTTTTTTTGTTTCACTATGAGTATAGTGTTCCCATCTTTTTTACTTTTTAAACATGTTATTTTTGTGGTGGAACTACCCGAACAAAACTATCTCTATCAAGATCTGCGTCCAACATATCATCCATCTCTGAAAGATCCCCAGAGAACTGCCCATATCGAAGGTCTTCATAGTCTTCAACACTATGCTCAATAGCGGGTATTTCATAGTCTTCATCAGTATTGTACGCCATTAAATCTCGTTTCGAAGGACGTTCTGCACCTTTTCCTAGCATCTTCATATAGGCACTAGTTAACATTTCGGTATCAACCGTATAATCTCTAAGTTTATTTGGTGGAAGATTCTTTTGTTGTTCAAATAAAACATTATATTGAGATAGCATAAAGTCTGTTATTTTCGAATCAAATTTATTAGCGACCATACCCTGTAATTTAGTAGACATTTCAGGGGGTTCCCCTATCATGCCCTTACGCATATGAATTGCTGAGTTAAAGTAATAATCCTTAACCTCGGATAACTCATCAGGGGTTAGCCCTTGATGCTTCAACGAAGTTTCAACTTTCGAATCATACTTAGCTCTTAATTCTTTATTGCTATACTGAGTTCTAGTTTTTGAAGACACCATTTTGGATAGTCCCTTTAAAGAATTAACTTCATCTATAGATTTTCCATCATTAGCAAATGCTGCCGCAGCTGCCTCAACTCCAGGGCTTTGCTTTTTACCCTCTCTAGTAGTTAGAGCTCTTTCCGCAGTATGTCCCCATTGTTCATCAGGCATTCTCTGATAAAAAACTTTTCGTTTACTCATGTTGCTTAATGCATTTTTGAGGCTTACTAATTTAGCGGTTTTAGCTTGCGGATCAATATTGATATCCATATTCGCCGTCAATGCTGATATTCTTTTACTATAGGATACTGCGACTTTGTCACACCAGTTTAACTTCGATTGTTTAACGTGTTTAGCCATATTTGAGTACCATCCATCAGAATGCTGGTTATACATTTGAAGGTCGTTACCCATAGAAAGTAAAGCATCTACTGCAATATTTACTCTTGCTTGAGGAACCTTTCTATTGGGGTTTAGATACGCAAAGTCTTTAAAATCCTCTATTCGGTCTGTTGCAAAATTTATTAAAGCTTTTGGTATTAGGTTCTGAATTACTTCTGCGGTTATTGCCCCCTTCTCCCCCAGCATTCGAAGTGTGTCGAATGCTTCTTCAATATTAGTAATTTCAGTTGGCTTTTTATCTCCAGATACATCACCACTAGAAATCCCATCATAAAACGATTGACTATCAGGGGATAGATAGGACCGAAATGAGTTGTAAGAATCTTCAAATTTAGCCCTATCCTCATGTACCATGCCCTCGGCTTCAGAATATAAAGATAGAGCATGAGAATCCGCCGCAGTTTCCCCCTGCATTTTACTAAAACAGGCTGCAACATATTTTGATCTGGAATCTACTATTGATCTAACATGAGTATCGATATTATACTGGGTACTTGTCAATTTCTTCTGGGAAAACACGCCTTCTTCTGATGGTATATTTTCTGGGACTACACTTTCGCCTGTACTTATTCCATACGCTTGCTTTGCAGCACTTTTCCATATAATCTCTTCTAGCATAGAAAACATATCTTCAGGATCATCTTCATAAAGTTTAGATAATCCAGCCTCATTAAAATACCTTTTTAACGCGTCTTTAGCAATAGACTCAAGAGGTACATGCTGTAGTGTTTCTATTTGCATCAGGGGGCTACCTGTATACCCCATGTTCTTTAACAAGTCTTTTCCTATATCTTCTTTAGATCTTCTTGCTTGATTTTTTTTATCTTGTTGTTTTCCTCGTTTTAATTCGGTTGGTTTCAGTCGGATATCCTCTTTATTTACAAGAAACGTTTTTTCTCCCCCCGATTTAGTCGTTACTTTAACGCCATGCTCTATTTTATATATGTCATCCCTTAGCGCACCTATCTGTCTAGCTATCTTATCTTTTTGCTCCTTAGAAAGTCCCTCTGTATTTAACGATAATAGTTCATCAAGTTCATTTTGTTTTGATACTCTTTCTAACTTTAGATCTTCTCTCTGTCCAACCAAAGACCTACTTAATTCTTCTAAGAATTTAGTGACATGGTTCTTGTCAGATGTTGTGTTAAGTTCTTCAAGCTGTCCCTTTATATAAGCAATTCGTTTATCCTTATATTCTAAACTTTGTGAATGGAACATAGTCTCTTTCCATTTTACAAGGTATTGCCCATCAACTTCACCTATTATATGAACTGTAGCATATGGGGACTTAGACGTCTCATTTAATAACTCAGGTGCTTTTACTTGTATTAAATCCCCATAGGATAAATCTTTTAGGCTTTCCGCTTCACGTTCAGATAATTGTTCCTCGGGTATACTCATGAAAAACTCTTTGGAAATCCAATCTCGATTTCCTGATCCTGTATCTAATATTCCTAGATCATTATCATACTTTAGTGCTTCTTTAACCCTATCCTTATAAGACTTCTTAGAATCAGTATATATATTATTTAAGTCTTTATATCTAGCCACCCATTCTTCTTCACTCAGTTGACTAAGCTTACCTGTGTCTTGAAGTCGAAGACTATCAATCTTATCCTGGGTTAGCTTCGTAGTCTTTCCAGAAGCGGTCAAAACAAGCGTAGGTTCCGTCTTTTTTATGTTTTGATCGTCTAGTGCGGGTGCCCTATCCTTCGTAGGTTCTAGGACGAGTTTTGGTTCTCTTTTTTTTGGTTCTTCCTCTACTTTTGCTTTTCTTTCTTGTGGGAGTTCTTCTTCAACAGGGGCTCTATTTTTCTTAGGGTCTACAACAAGTTTTGGGCCTCGTTTTTTTGTATCTTCTTCTATTTTGGCTTGCCTTTTATTGGATACGTCTTCTACTTTAGATTGTCTTTCCTGCTTTACTTCTTCTTCCGCTGCTGGTTTAGAGTCTCCCGCTTTGTTACCTGGGTAGGTATAAACAAATTCCCCATCTGGGCCAATTGTTCTTTCACCTTCGCCTGTATATGGCTTATCTCCCGTGTTTGCCAGTTGTTTACCAGAAAACGGGTTAACACTTAAACCAAAGGCTTTAGCGAGACCTAGTTTTTTCTTGGTTATGCTTACAATAAGGGCCCAATTACTTGGTTTACCTTCTTTGGCAGCAATTTCTTTTGCCTCAGACCATGCAGATTCAGCTGTAGATAAATCTTTATGTGCTTTTTTAGCGATGCTTCTTAGGACAGGTGTGGGCACTTTTTCAAGAACCGCCTTTCTATATAGTTTAATTAAGTTATGCCCAACTACTTGGGTTTTTAAACATTAATTTTTTGTGGTGAAACATGCACCTATTATAATTATACCTTATTTGTTGTAGGTCCATGATCGTGTCAACAAATCAACATGAACATAGTTATCGGCTATGCCAACCTGATTGAACAATGCGTTCTCTTGAATAGTTCTATAAATTTCTACTCCAGATATGCGTTCTCCGGATTCTTTCTCAAACCCGATGTCTAAAGCACGTAAAATGTTACCAGTTTCTTTACGAACTACATGAAGGCTATTCTTGTTATAAAATTTTTCCCATGCTTCCCCATACTTCTTTTGGTAGTATTCTATATTGGATTGTTCTGTACGGGCCCCTTGAACAATTATAGTTTTAAGTATACTTCTATATTTCTTTTCAAGGATACCCTTTAGGGTCGTCAGCCGCCCTAGAAGGTGCTTATCGACTTGGAAGGGTTGGTCAAATAGATTATCTATATCAAAGCGTTCACAATTCATTTTGTTACCTCGCGAGGATTCGATTAATATTTTATAATATAATTTACATACGCATTAATGGGACGATTTTCTGAGCTTGTTCTTGGTGTGCCGTTTGTTCCGTCTGTGTATGGAACAGCTGTAGATCCTATCGTAATTGTATTGTTTGCCCCGTCTGGTGTATTTGAACCACCATTTGACAATTGTCCTCGTGTAAATTGGTGAATATGTCCCTGCATTGCATCACCCTGAATAGACCCCACAGCATTTCCTGCATTTCCTCCAAAATTCATAACCGATCTTGACCCTGCATCAGGGTCGCGTCCAGCAGCTGTGTAGTTCGTTAAGGTACCATCAGGATCATCGGCCCCCCTTAAAAATCGTCCCCGCATATCGGGTACATTAAAATGGGTCAAATCTGCAGCACCAAAGGCTGTTCCAATTACTGTAAACAATGCATAATATGTATCTGCAATTGATGTTCCCCTTAATTTACTAGCTCCATCACACATTGCCCACCCTTCTGGTGCAGCAACCCCACCATATGCAATTATTGTACCTACTGGCATAACAAACCCTGACTTATCTTTAATTGCTCCGGTTACAGTCAAGGCTCCTGCAATAGCAGTATCCCCCGTTATCTTGACAATGCCTGTGTAGCTTGACTTCCAGATAGAGCTAGAATAAACACATGCATAAACGTCATTACCAACGGATGTCAGTCCCCACCAAACCTTATTCCCTGCAACTAAATCCACAAAAGCACCACCATTGGTGGACTTCCAGATAGAGCCATTTTGAACACCTGCATATACATCATTACCAATGGATGTCAGTCCAGACCACATCTTATTCCCTGCAACTAAATCCACAAAAGCACCGCCGTTAGTTGACTTCCAGATAGAGCCATCAAAAACACCTGCATAAACGTCATTACCAATGGATGTCATTCCAGACCAAATCTTATTCCCTGCAACTAAATCCACGAAAGCGCCACCATTGGTGGACTTCCAGATAGAGCCATTTTGAACACCTGCATATACATCATTACCAACGGATGTCATTCCCCGCCACTCCTTATCACCTGCAACTAAATCCACGAAAGCACCACCATTGGTGGACTTCCAGATAGAGCCACCATAAACAGCTGCATAAACGTCATTACCAACGGATGTCAGTCCCTGCCAATTCTTATTCCCTGCAACTAAATCCACGAAAGCGCCACCATTGGTGGACTTCCAGATAGAGCCATTTTGAACACCTGCATAAACGTCATTACCAATGGATGTAATTACAGACCACTCCTTAGCACCCGCAACTAAATCCACAAAAGCGTTCCTTGTTCCTTGCGTAGCCATGATTGATTCGATGCCTATACTTCGTCCGTTATTGTTAGCACGAATAACCTTAACTGTTGCTTCGCTGCCTACGACTCCGTTGTTTATGTAGGCGTTTGAGTTTGATGTTAACACCCCCTTAACATTTCCTTGGACGGTTATATCTTTACTTATAACTAAGTTACTATCAATAACTTGTGTATTTCCCACACTGGAAATAAAAGCGGGTTTATCAGACCGGCTACTTGAAATTTTTGCCCCTGATACCCCATCGATTAAAACAGTGCTATTGGCAGATACGTCTATAAAACAAAATATATAAGTAGCCTTGGTTATGCTGTCATTGTTAATAGGTATCGTGAAGGCGCAATCTATATTTTCGTATTCGGCACGATTGGCAAAAGAAGTACCCAGTACTTCTTGTATAAGTATTCCAGAGTTGTCTGATTGATTCGTTAAAACAACTCTGAATTTTATATTGGTTGTACCACTTAATACTTTTCCCCATCCCGATAATAAAAGAGTATCCCCACACTGCAACGATAACTCTGCCAATGTTCCTTTAAATGCAATTGCTTTAGAAACTCCGTTGCTGCGGATTATTTGTAAAGCTGACCCCCCAAACTTTGTATCAGAACTTTGTGACATGGCATACCCAGTTGCGTGGGTTTTTTCCCACGTTACCGGTAACCCACTATCCCAAACACTAAAGTTCCCGTTAGGGACCATATTGTTTTCTGATAACTTACGCTCTCTAAACATAGTTACCCATGGTTTTGCGGAAGTTATAGATGTAACCCCTGATGTTCCAACGAAAGCCATACCGAGAGGAATAAAATCAAACTTGCTAAGGGGGGTTTGGCTTGTATCAATTGCTTCGTATACGCCCGAACCCAGAAACTTAACATCTTCCAAAACAACAAGTTCAAAAGTGGTATTATAACGGGCTACGACACTATCCGATGTGGTCGGTGTACCATCAACACTAACCGTACTTATAATTTTTTTTATTGGGTATGTTTTTTTACGTACGCCGAATACATCCACTCTTGCTGATAGTGATGGAAATTGTGCATCACCATCAAAAACTTTAAATGTATCTGCAGTACTTGGATTTGTAGTAAATGGTGTATCAACCTCAACAGACGTTGTACTGATGAACCGTACTATTCGTCGTTTTTGTCCACGTAGTGCTACCGTTGTTGTTCCTGAAGCAAACTGGGCCATTTTACCAATATCAGCAATAGCAAATGGTGTAGAAGAAGTGTTAATATTCAACACGGTTGTGTATTGGTCAGTGATACACAGTGTCGTTGGATGCGTAGCATATGTACCCACAGGAATGGCAACCCAATCGATTACTGGCATGGGGGTATAAGACACTAAATAGTCTGTATAGGTTGAACCTGAACTTGATAATGGAATAGTTCTGCCCGATGGGGCTAGATGTAAAGACACTGCACTTCTATTAGCATCCGCTGCGGTATACACCTCGGGGGCAGCAGTAGTTAATGACCCATATGTGGGATCGACTACGGTAGCGGTTTCGACTTTGTGTAGGAGATGCAAAGCGAGATCGGACCCAGATTGAATCGGTTCATCATAAATACGACCAACAGTTATTAAACTAGACTTTGAATCGGGACTGGATCTGAATTCGTTATATAGAGTTCCAGATACCTGTGATTTAAAAAAGGGTTGTTCAAACACACTATGGTCAGCATTAGAATTATGTATAAAGGACCCTTGACTTAATCGTACCTGTGACCCACTGAGTGTTGGTATTAGCCCCTTCTTAATCGACGAAAACTCCCCTATAGAAGATACTAGGCTATTTATTCCACCAAGTACATCCATAGTGTCTGAGTTTTTATCACTAAACCCATACTTTTGTCTATAAGACGCTAAATTTCCTGATGTCTGAAAATGGTTATTGTTGGCTGGCCAGTTGATTATAGTCATTCATAAATCTCCTTAGTATAGTAGTAGTACCTATTATAATTATACCTTATTTTCTAGTTGAATGTGACTATGCTACCCTTACCACCAAGATATCCTATCTCAAATATATCATAGTCCGTTCCAGCCGTTTTTATTCCCTTTATGATTTCATTTATCTTATTAAGGGTGTTCGCTTTAGAACTAGGGTATCCTGAAGCTTTAGATAATATTCGAACAATAAACCTAAAACTATCCATACCCGCAGACCCGAGTTCATTTCCAAAACTATACTCTTTACCCCCGATTAATCCATTAAGGTTAACATGATATCCTAGTCCAAGTGCCTCAGAAATAATTGTTTTTTCAATCCCTGCGACAGATGGTACGGTTGCGTCTGTAGGGTCTGGACTGTATGGAGAATAATCAAAATACGAATTATCAAAATACATTGAATTAAAATTAAGACTCCCATCGACTATTCCTATTGTTGACCCAACCTCTGCATAGGGGGTTAGAGCTCGGATTAATCCATTCTTTGTACCCTTCTCGATTAAAATGGAACGAACGATTCTTTGAGAAAACTCTTCGTCCGTCTCATTTACTACTCTTGTTACGTTGAATAGAAATCCCCATGTATCTACAAATTCATCCGTTGAAGTTAAAATGTTTAACTGTGGTATGGCAAGGTTTTTAAAATCAAGGTAAAAATTGCGTAGGTGTATAGAAATAACTTCGAAAATTTTATAAATGTTGCTACCAGTATCCTTACTATATTTTTTATCGAGACCTCGCATTAACCGCTCTATCGTTGGTTCATCACTTTGAATGACACTTGGGGTTACCTGTAGAGACTCCCCAACTAAAGTTATGTCTTCAACGTCTGCTGGGTCTACCACACGAATTTTAATATTATATACAACACTGTTGTTTAGAGAACCAAATTTATATACATAATACCCTTTTAACCTATCACCAACATCTATGGTCTTTAATGAACTATTCGTACCAAGATACCCCCATATAGAGGGCTCTGTCGTACCTGCTATCCAAATTTTATGTTGGTAAATAACCTCATTAACCAGAGTTTTCCAAAAGGAAGAGAATGTTAATGAAGCATCCCCTATACCAGAAGTTTTAGTAAGAACCCCAGTTAGGCTTGGATCTTCTTCTCCTGAAGTCTCTAACATAACCCCAGAATGAATAGTGTTAAGAACAGTATAAGTTATCCCATTATTTATGTATGTGGCCCCTGCTGTAGCGTTTCCTGCTGTTATTGTAAAATTATAGGCTTTAGACTCATTTACAATTGTATCCGGCCTTAACCATACAATAGATACTTCAGAATCCCCAAGGAAGGGTACAACAACAATTGATCCATAATTGTGTGGGGAAGTCATAATTATTCCCTACGCCCAATAATCAACGGTTATAATGCCATGATTAAAAATTTCGGCTTGAGTTGAAGATAGCTCTGGTGCTATATCTTCAATAAGTTTTATGGCGATTGGATCTTCAGATAACCATACACCACTCGTGCGTTTAAATGATATATCCGCTTCTATTATTGCTTCCGAATTAACATTTTTAACTACATAGTCTAGTGTAGATAAATAAACAGTTGAATAACCATCATCATCAAGAAGTTTATATCCACCTAGATGAGTAGTGATGGCATCATTTACCTGTGATGCTATTAATACTTTATTATACCCACTTCGGATTCTAAGTTTGCAATACACATCTATAGTTACGATAGTGGGTGATGCAACAATGGCTGTTATACCTACACCTCGGTAATCCTCTACAACATTCCGTACTTCCGCTACCATAGCGTCTGAAGCTGTTCCAGATGAATCTGACACATAAATTTTAATAAACCCTGGTGTGGGCTGATTCTCAAGTATTGTAGCAGAGTATACTGTGTAATTTACCATTTTATTAAATATAGCATACCGTATAGAAGCAATTGTTCCCCGTGACAATCCGGCAATAAAATTAGCAAACCTTATTTTACGATCGGCGTCAGATTCTGTGTCTGCCCCATTTACGAAAGAGTAGAAATTATTAACATTACTAATGTTATCCCCACCTTGTGATATTTTTACAATCTTGTTAGCGGCTACATTACCTACAATCCCAGTATCTAAACAGGTTACTCCAATATCCACACTAAGCGGTCTATACGTTACAATATATTGTGCACCATTGGCTGGTCTTAACGCTGTAGGGTTAGCAATATTATCAATCCATTCAATCATGTCTCTATCCATAGGTCCCTTAAATAGTATATAATCATCATCAGGGGTATATGTAACACTACCAGATTGTATTGAAAGCACTACTTCTATGAATCTTGCTGATACTGGCGTGTAAACTATTCCGGTTGTTGATGGAAATACTAGTGTATCTGTTGCACTTGTTGCTGTTAATATAGTTTTTGATTCATATGTTTCAAACATGACAGACCGTACTGTATCTGTACCTTCTGTTTGAAAGTATACTCCAGTTCCTATAGTATGATCAGCTGATAAATCCCCAGTATCTCTAGATACTGTGACTATTCCTGTAGATCTAGACGCTGATTTTCGAGTAAAATCAAAGGCTTCATATACACCTTCAGCTTGTGCTTCCGTTACCGACGTATAAGACCTAAGATATAACTGTTCCATCTCTAATGCTACTGTTTCCAGTATCGTTCGAATCTTTGATCCAACTGAAAAATCTGTTAAGGTATTAACTGTGTTATTCATCCAATTAATCATTGAATATGATATTTGCTCGAAACTCTTCATCTTAAATGCCATTTGTTATCCCTGCCCTTCTAAACTTTAAATTGTAGCCTTACTAAATCCTTTGACCCAGAAATTATAATATCCACTTTGACAATAAAAACCCCGCCAGAAAAAATAGCCGAAAAATTAGTAACGGACTCTACCCTGGGATCATATTGTATTGTGCGAATTAACTCTTCACGTACTAGTTGCATAGTCTCAGCATCTACAGAGTCCCCAACAAAATTATTAATTAGTGACCCATACTCAGGATGATATGTTAATGAATATCCTAATTCACTTTTAACTAAGTCCCGTATAGTCTGTGCCAAGTTATCTACACCACTTATAGACACTAAATCGCCTTTTAAATCAATGCTAAAGTCCCCTTCTTCAGATAATAAAAGGTCTTCCTTTAGTAGGGTTCTGTAAACATCTTCTGTTCCATTACTTTTTTCTGTTGTTGATGTAGAGGTTGTAGTGGGTATATATATTACGTCCCCGACGTATTTAACATTAGTTACATACCCATTGGATATTGGGGATAAATTTTTAACTTCAGCTATACGCGTAGATATGTTTCCGTCGGGGGTTGGTGGGATTAATTTAAAAATTGGCCCTGTATAAACACTGGCATATAAATAACCGGCTGCTACAGACAGTCCACTCCACTGTTGATACCCAGAAACCATATCTATAAAGGATGTCCCCCCGTCAATGGATTTCCAAATAGACCCACCCTGAACTCCTGCATAAACTTCAGTATCTGTTGCCGTAATACAGCTCCAATTCCTGTCTTGTGCATTTAAGTTTACAAAATCTGTTCCATTAGTAGATTTCCATATCGATCTCACACCACCACTGCCAGAACAGGCATAAACAGCTGTGCTGTTTGCCGCCATTCCAGACCAGTTTTGACGGCCTATATTCAAAGAAGAGAAGGCTCCTCCATTGGTAGACTTCCAGATATCCCCGCTTATTTCACATGCGTAGATATCGACACCTTTTGCCGTCATACCATACCAAGTATTTCTACTTGCAAAAAACACCGAAAAGGCTGATCCGTTTGTTGACTTCCAAATATCCCCCTCAAGAACGCAGGCATAAACGTCATCCCCAACTGCAGTAATACCAGACCAGCGTTTATCCCTCGCTACTAAATCAACCCAAGTTACCCCGTCAATGGATTTCCAAATAGAGTGGCCATCAATACAAGCATACATAACATTTCCAATCGAAGTCATGCCTGTCCAATTTTGAACTGCACCGACAGTAAGTAAGTCTATATGAAGAACTTCATAACTAGAAACCTCTAAAGTAGATAATTTATTTATCAGTAATGGTGGAACGTTTCCAATAGCTCCATATTCTGTACATATAATGGGAACATTGATGGATGAGCTGCCAGAACCCATGGTTGTTGAACTAGAAACGTAATACTTACGTACTGTCATCTTAGTCGCTATATTATATGTCGTTTCTACTTCCGTACCATAAGGTATAACAATATCCCCAACAACTCCTGTTTTTCTATAAAACGTTACATCCCCCGTTGCTCTAGCCTTATTCTTAAAAATCGTTATGTCTTCAAGATTCATTACTGACGCTATGGTTTGCCCAGAAATATTTGCTAAGTCGAGGGGGACTACATTCTCAACTGTGGTTACAGTGAACCTTTTTGATTCAGCCGGTCTACCTGTTCCAACACTTACTACGGGGATTTCAAGTAGGTCTTTATTTGAAGGTAACGTATAGGCATTGGTAGTTATAAATTTTCTCTCTACATTATTCATGTCAATTGATTTTACTACAGTTCCTATTGGTATGGTTATATCAAATAAATTAGCTGTGGATACCGATTCTCTATATACTTTAACAAATCCTTCAGCATGGTCATCAGAGTTTACTCCAACAATATATGGGTATTCTAGATTATTATATAGGGCGATCTGAATCCATTGTGTACTGTCCTTCAAATGCTCTTTTGCGATCATCTGTAGTGTATCCCCATCTTTTATTACATATTCAGTTAATTTTGCGTTTGTCATTTACGCTAGTGTCTGGCCAAAACCAGAGTTCTCCATTTCTTGCTCTATTACCAGTTTTTTATTTTCAATTGGGTAAGCCGTATTGACCAGCTTATTTAATGTTTTAAGCCCTGTTGATAGTTCTCTAGTAGGTTTTATAAATTCATATGCTGATGGTCCGATTGCGATACCTTTGTCTATAACTGACGGGATCGCTTTATCAATATTTTGAACCAAGGCGGCTTGCTCCTTTGTTACTATAGGTGATTGTATATTACTAATAGGGGTAATTCCCGCAACTATCAAATCAGATAACGCTTTAATCGCAGGATATTGTGTGAATCCAGATATGGCGTTCCAAACTTCATAGCAAGAGTCAGTAGTTCCATTCAGAACGGCTTTGAAACGATCATCTGGTGTTTGCATTGCTTTCCAAACTGGATCAACATACTTTGAGTTAAATGCACTATATGGGCCTAGTATTGTAAAATTCATTTCATACATATATAACAGTGGGTTAGACTTCGATCTTTTTATGTTTAGATTAGTTGGATGAACGACTTGATGAAAATCATCAGAAAATATATGAAACACCATTAGTATGCTTCTAAAATCTTGGCTTCCTGTAGAATCATTTTTAGTCTGTCTACGAAAATTGTATTCTTCGTACATCTTGGATAAGTCCATTATTAGTTGGCGGCCATCCTTTAGTTCTTGATTTTTACCTTTACCAACCATTACTTTCTTAAATCCTGTTGTTCCACGAATACTCATTTCTTTTACACCTATACCAAAATCTTCAACCCATACCCCACCTTTAGTCTGAGTTATTCCTGATCTACTTGGGGAAGATATTGATAGTTCGTCTGGACTATTCTTAAATGTAAATCTTAAATCCTTCCCCATTGGTTGTGGGGATAGGTCTACTAGATCAATCTGGATGGTCTTATTTTGTAACGCTGCTGCACTCTGTGCAGAAAGAAGTGGATGGTCTCCGGTTGCATAGCCTAGTGCATTATCTATTCCTTGTAAGCCTAATGGACTTACTATATTATTTATTAGATTATTTGCTGTGCTAGACCAAGACATTAATTTTGCTCCTGAAGTATAGTAGTCCCTATTATAATTATACCTTATTTAGAGAAGGTTTTGAGAAACGATGACGGTTACTGCAGCTGCTGGCGCGATTACTGTCGAGTATGTTAGAGTTACTACGGTTGACTTAATTAAAAGGGTAATAGCTTCTGAAATTGCTGCAGCTTGTTCTTCTGATGTTTTGTATGGGGCTGAGCTGGGGAGTGTAAGGATAGACTGGAACCTATTTTTTGATTCTATTATCTTATCCGGAGGCACCCCTACAATTATGTTTGAACCAATGGGCACATTTACTACTGGGGGTATTGCTATGGGTAAATATATAGCGGGGGCCATTACTCCAGTAGAAATTAACGACACAATAGCTGTGTTTAAACTATTAGAAAAAGATGCTGCTGATCCAGACCCTACAAAGGCTAGTGCAAATAAAGCTGTTAACTGTAGTAGCGTAGCTGCGGGTATCGAGCTTAACATTCCATTCCCTAGTGGATCTTTTGCGGTAAGAAAATAACTATTGATGCAGGAAGACCATGCTTCTGCTAATGTCCCTGATGTGCTCAACGGATTTTTACCTGACTCAAACAGATCAAGAATAGAAGACGATAACCCAGATTGATTTAGTGCCATCTATTTTATGGTAATGATTGAGCTAAAATCTGTGCTCGCCATAGGTATAACTGGTACCCCTGAAGGGCCTACCCCTGTTGGGTGGGTATGCATATTGAATAACGCTGTTAACTTCGAGCCTAAGACCAAAGAATCCCCTGGGGAGTCGTCCCCTAGCTCTATCTTAGCCGCTTTTATTACTACTGTACCGTCTGCCTTTATTTTTATAACCGTTCCAGTTGAATGTTTTATTCGTATTGTTTTTGGGCTCTGTCTTGAATCCCCCGAGTTAGTCGGCAACTTGAACCTAGCTTCATCAGATAAAGCAGTAGTGTTGCCTGTTACATCTCCACTAACAGATATGGTTGATCCGTCGGGAAAATAAATTTCCTGATTTCCTTTTTTATCTACCTTTTCCCAAAAATGAGATTCATGTAAATAAAACCTCCTGCCGCGATCTGATTCTTTTTCTGACCCTAATGTCTGCCTATGACGTCTAACGTCTGGTATACAGCCTAAAACGACTGGATGGGCTACTTCCCCATCGATGAAGGTTATGAGAACTCTTGAGCCAACTGTAGGCATATCACAATACCCACTATGGTTATGTGTATTACCTGATGCCTCCCCTGGTTCGTCATACATCTTGTTTGACATATATACAACACCATTAAGAACTATACCGTCATTGGTTATTACATCTAAGGTGTCGGAAGCATAATTAATTGCTTGTACTGATCCATAGTCAATATAATTTAATTGTTGATTAACTTTCCCGAAGTAGTTATTTTTTACTTTCAATCCGTCTTGCTGTACAAACATTTTTTATCCTCCTAACGGTGATGTACCAAAATAATCCATTGGGTTAACATACCCATGAACACCTTTATAAAGTTGAAAATGCAAATGAGGCCCAGTTGAATTTCCAGAATTCCCTGAGAGTGCGATTAAATCCCCTACTTTGACACGTTGGGTTGGATTAACTGTAATTCTCTTTAAATGTGCATATGTTGTAATATTGCCATTTCCGTGGTTAATTTGTACATATGTTCCGTACCCTTCCTTGTCGAAGTTTCCATACCCATCATACACCACGATACCATCCGCTACGGCAAACACGGGGGTTCCTGTTTTTACACCAATGTCTATTCCGTTATGATAGGGTGATGCGTTTAGATTAGGTGGTACTCGTGGTCCGAATGGCGAAGTTATTGTCCAAGGTTTGTTTACAGGGAATAACAGCTTATTATTCATATCCCATTCATATACATACTCTTTAGCATAGACATTCGCATTGGCCTCAGCTAGACCTTTCATTTTTGTTTTATACGCCTCTTCTTCGGCAGGGGAGTTCCATAATGGTTCTTGTTTTTGGGTATCGTCTCTTAATACTGTGTCATTTAGATCTTTAGATCCAGTATTAGTAAAATCTTTTTGTTGTAGTCGCTTTAAATACTCAAAACCTTCTTTGGAGTGTTTTAGGACAGCCTTCCCATTTTTCAAATATTGATTCTTTATATATTCCTCTGTTACTTCTAGAAATGAATTGCTGTTTGTTTGTAAATCCGGTGGCATTAGGGTTTCGTTTTCATCAAACCCCCGAATTACACTTATTGTCGTTGTATATCCAGAATACTTAACGAAAGTATGAGATACGTTTTGTACGTAGTAATTCCACAATTTTTCCCCTGTTTCGGATGGCTCCCGCTGTTTTACTACAGTTCCTATTTTCATGCCTGGGTGTCCCTGAAGCTCAAACTGCCCTGTACGATATTGATCATTGTAAATATACCAATCATGTAAAAGATTATTTTGTTTGGTTAAATATGCCATCGGCCCTGCCGAGTTCTTAGATAACGCTATCATTGCTGCCTCTGATACCTTGGTTTCCTCGTCAACGTTATCTAATACGTCTTGCTTACTGCTATCTGGATATAAATAAGTACTCGCAACAAATCTACGTTGTCCGTATCTATATATGGAGTTTCTGTTAAGAATCTCGCACAGGACGACGGGGGATGGGCTGGTACTACTAGTAGAATCCCCGTTCATAGCTGATTGCAGTAGGGACATGTTAGTGCCGAAATGATTATAAACTTCATGAGAAGTAACAGATAGATCCTCATGCTTTACCCATGAATCTTTTAGAGTTATATATGGTAACCCAAAATGTCTACTCCCCAACTTTCCCATCGTTGCATCCCCAACTGTGGTATCCCCATATTGACTTATAAACGGTTTTGGTCTATGAATTAACATTAATACATAGCGGTCATCAATCATCATAAGTGGTATTCTATGCTTATGGGTGCGGTTATTTTCTGTCTCTCTCATTTGCATATACCCAGTTTCCCGTTTACTACCCCCATTTAATAATTCCATGTCAACTAGATCAAAAAATAACTCATGAAAATCAGTATTTGCATAATGCCCTAGTGTATCCCATACCGAATTTTCTGGGATATCAAATCCACCATATCCTGGTAGCCAACCATCGGAATACCCAAACGCGAAACCAAGCATCTCTTTTAATTTGTATTGTCCACCACTTATTTTTTCAAGATCCTGTTTCTGTTTTGCAGCAATATCCCCTTCTAACATAGACACTGAACTCTTATCCGTTATTATTTTGTCGGTTTCTACTATATATTTTAGTTCTTTTAATCGTGACTGATTAGGTTTATTAAATTTGAATTGTAAAAGAGACCTGTATAAAAATTCCTTGGTATATAGATCATATAATACTGAATACATAGTGCCAACCGGTGCGATGTCTCTTCCCAAATTGTGAATGGCTAATCCTGATAGATCGAATAGGTATCGATAATATATTTTATAATCAAATAAAAATTTACCAAAATCAGAACCATCAACAATGATTGTTTGCTGAGGGACCCCTGAATAGTTAGAGTCTCGTCGTATTCCTTCAACTATTCCAACCATAATCGGTATTTGTCTATAGGTGTCCCCCTCTGCAGTTGTAGAAGCAGAAGCCATACGGATAACAACAAGATCTAGGGGGGATATGGCATCTAACCAGCTTCTGCCATTAGCATCTCTAACATGGGCTAACGTTACTGAAAATGTACCAAAGGGTGAGGCTAATGACTTATCTGTGGAACACTGTAGTAGAGAGTTATTTAATCCTTCTGTCCATCCGGATCTAGTTTCTTTTAATGCTACTGTATTATAAACCTCGCTTGTAACTGTTAACATTTCCTTGACGGTATGAAACTCAACAGTACAATTGGCCTGATTAAAATTTATAACTGTATTAGGAACTAGCGTTTGCATTACCAACTTAAACTTGCGCCATGTTTGCTATTGGCGCCCCCTGATAAGTACGACGCCTTAGATTGTGAAAATGAAGCTGCTGGTTTTTTACTCCACTGACCAGGGGATAGTCCAAGATCAATAACATTCATAAGTTTTTCTAAAGATCCGGAAACCCCTTCAGCCACACCACCTAGTTTTGACATGGCCTGACTAGTAGCTAAAACAGCTTTCTGTTCATCTAATAAAACGATGCCCATCATTTTAAACTCATCACTCTTAGCATATTCTGCGAATTTTTTATTTTCAAACTCCCCTGCAGTTACCTGATTTTGAAGCCCTGCTCCGCTTGCCCCAGATAAGACTGTCTCTTGCATTTTTCTATTGATGGCATAATTCCCCGCTGTAGATTGATTTTGACTCATTATTCTTGCTATATTGGGGTCCATTCCGTTTTTAATTGCTTGTCTCTCAATATCTGGCATTAGTGATATATCTTCAGACATTTCATTGGCTACCTGCCACTGCTTTGTTATATCCCCAGACTTTATCATCGATTCCCAGTCCCCGCCAGACTTAAACCTTGTGTCCTTAGGTCGTTTAGATCCTAGTTCCTTGAACATTTTTAGCTGAGTTCCAGTTCCTTGCCCTACACCAGTCCCATAAAACTGTAACATTTTCCCAAAATCTGTATTAAGACTTGTGTTCTCAGCATACCCAGAAACCCCTTTGGTTATATTATTTATACCAAACCCTTTATTTAGCATACTATTCTGGAGTCCTGCCATTGTTGAAATAAAATCATTGCTGATAGCTGGTAAACTACTTCCTAACGAACTTGTCATGGATTCCATATTCTGCATATACGTTGGTATGTCTGCTAAAGATGAAATCCCCACTCCCTTTTTTACACCTTGCATGACTGCATTAGTTAATATAGTAGCGCTTGCATTACTACTCCTATCAACATTACTCATCATACCTCCAGCACGTCCTGTGTAGGCTCCCATGGTTGATAAATTAATGCCCATACCTTTACTCATTCTCGCCATACGTTCTATATACTCTGGACTAGCTGATCCCCCACCAGCATTTGAAAACGCCCCTGTCATACCCAATATGTCTTGGGCACCAATATTATTACGCCACCCTGCTTTTTCAATCGCCGCAATATTATATCCTTTTTGTGCTAGTGGTGCCGCTGTTTGTGCTATAGGCAAGGATACTGCAGCAATTTTTTTTATTTCTTTTATAGCTATATCCGTTGCTTTTCCTAGTGCACCACCGATCACTGCCCCGATCGCTGTACCCTCTGGACCAAAAAGAGAACCAATCTTGCCTCCAATTTTTCCTCCGTCCCACATAGCAGATGAAGGTTTATTTTTCGGTTTATTAGCATCGTGAGGTTCCTCCTCTATTGGCGGAAGTTCACTAGCCTCCTTGCGTACGTTTCTATTTTCTCTAGCAAATGCACTAGCCTCACTTTTTATGCTTTGCTTGGCTTTTTGTAACTCTGTTATTCGTAATTGATTCTCACTTCTTTGAACAGTCGCAACCGACCCCGTTTTCTCAGCAAGTTCGGCTTGCAGTCTTTTCTGTTTTTCCATTTCAGCTGTGATAGATTTTTGGATATTTCGGAAGTCAGTTGCGAATTTATTTTGACGACTTAGCAAAGCATTTAATTCATTTTGCTTCTTAACCGTTACCCCACCCTCTTTAGCAGACTCAACCATTAATTTTCTAGACGAATCAATAGTTTTTTGAAAGCCTGCTTTTACTTTTCCAGCAGAAATATTGTACTTATCTAAACTAGGGGTTTCATTACTTTCCGCCATTACTGGTTACCTACTTCTTCTTGTGGTAAAGCATTGACCTCAGGGTTTAATAATGAATTTGTTATATCTTCCCAATCCTCGATATCATTCCCGTTTTCTAACTCATCAAACATTTTTTTAACCTTATCTACTGCTTCAGTATTAACTATAGTTTTGCCTTGTGATGCTAATATCATAGAATCTAAATCTGGGTCCCCTGTTAGTCCCATTGGCTCTTCTGGTGGGGTATTTAAGAAACTATATCCTTCTCGTAGCCATCGTATTTGATCCATTGTTAGTTTTTTAAATCGTTCCTCTGTTGGTAATACTTTCCATTCCCAGCAAATCCAAGCTAGAAGTTGTTGATAAGTATTATTTTCAAAACTATTATGCGAGGACAATTTTTCTCTTGCTCCTGAACTTCTCAACAGCACTAGAATATCGAACATAAAGAACTTCAAGTAAATCTATATCATCATTTTTATCAATGTCAAACCATGAGGGACTTTCTACTAAACAAACCTTGATTGTAGCTACAAAGTAAGCAATGTTTAAAATATACGGGGTAACATCATCAAATTTTTTTGAATCAGAAAGAAGTTGTGACTCTATGACTCCAATTCGAATCATGTCTTGTACGTTAGGTAATCTAAATACAAACTTAGAGGTTTTCTTTTGATCATCTGTATCAACATATGTAAGAGGTATTTCAAAGAGTTTTTCATCGCTTAATACCATCGCTTCGATGTTAAATTCTGTTTCTTCTGTCGTGGACCCTTGAGTAGTAGTATCGCCCATGATTACCTCCTAATAAATATTAAAAACTATTGACCTTCGTACGATACCGGTAATGGTGCTATCGGGGAAGTGCCTTCAACTCCGAGAGCTAACCAAGTTGCACGTTCACCAACAACTGCATTTTGAGTAACCGTAAATTCTCTTGTTTGAAGAGTACAGCTTGTAAATACTGTTAAAGGACCTTTACCATCGGCAGTACCATCAACATCTAAGAAAGAAATATTGATTGGTTTCATATTAAGGATACCTTCCCCAGAAGCTGCGATACCCATTTTTACTAGAGAGCTCTTTCTTAGAAAGAACTTATCTACAGATACTGTAGCTGACCATTCTGTAATAACATGCTCCATAGGCATAATAGAACCGAATCCTTCCATTACTGGAACAACATTAAAATTCTCTGTACCAACTGCATTTTGTCCAACCCCAATATTATGAGAGTTTCCAGTATTATCCGTCATAGTCAAAATTACTGTTGCGGATGTGTGTATCTTCTGTTCTGATCTAGTTGCCATTATGTTCGCCTCCTATTATGCGCTAATTGTGTTGGGCTTGAAGGCCGCCGTTATTAAAATATAATTCATAGGTTCCACTGGGGAAACCTGAAAACTTACGGAACATACTCTATCAGCAAAATCAACCGTAATAGCTGAGTAAGCCATTTGGGGCTGTCCTGTTACAGGATCAGTTCCACCAACAATCAAACCAGACTTTTCATAGGCTTTTAGAATATTCCGTACGAATGTTTTAACCGCAGAAATATTCTCTTTGGTTGCTCTTGTTCCTACGAATGTATTCTCTAGCTGACTACGAACGTCAATAGTTATATAATCACCAATACGAGAAACGCTATCTTCTACATTTACTGATATATCATCATACGTGTAGGTTGTTCTACCATAAGAAATTCTGAATCCACGATTCTTTACTTTTTCTACCGGTACTATACCACTATTTATCAATTCATCTATTTCTAAGTCTGTATAGATTTTTTCAAGACGAAGGGCATTGATATACTTATAAGTTAGAGAATCCGCTACAGAGGTAAATCCCGCTACTATACCTGCTAAAGCTGCTGCAGTAAAATTGGAATTATACAACGTTACATTTCCGTCGGAATCACGAAGTTCTATACCTGGGGTAACCAACATAGAGCGTCTGTCATTAAAATGTGTTTGAAGGTCCTTTAACTCAGTTATGGAGGCAGTTAATGCATGACCATAATAAGCTCGTCGTTCTTTCTTACGAAGACTCATTGTATCTACATGGGCTTTTACTAAATCCTGATACAGGCTAATCGTTGTAAGTGGGACAATAATATCTACATCTTCTGTTTCTAATAGAGCTAAAGCAGCTATCCATTGCGCTGAAGTTACTGTTCCTTCTGCACCACCCGTTAAGGATGTCCAATCTATAGGATCAGGGGGAAGAACCGTTATTTCTGTTTCCTTTGTTAGAACAACTAAACTAGAGGCTCGGTCTGCCCAATCAATGATTGAACCTAACTTGGCCGTTACAACTCGATTAATATTCTTAATAGGTACAGCTGATACTGTATCAAGATACCTAGCAGACATTGCTGAATTACGTACTGTATTCGAAAGAGATGCACTATACCCAGTTTTAGAATTAATAAGATTTACAATTTCGATCAGCGAATCAAAACGGGCATCAGTAAAATCAATACTGAATCCTGTACCAGTAGCTGGTGTCATTGTTAATCCTGTAGCAACTCCGGATGTTACCGCAATATCCATTGCACAGGATGCAGCTGCTCCTGTATATCGAACTGAGAATACAGGTCCAAGATTATCTTGAACATCCATTGCATTCGTTGGTGCATACCTAGCCGTGAATTTTAATCCAGCGGGGGTTATTGTTATATCAGCTGTCGTAGTGGAGGCAACGTTTAGGTCTGCTTCTGTTACAAATACATTCATACTAATTCCTGAGGCGTCTATCAAGGTTACTGTTCCGCTTACGATACCTAGAACAGAAACAGCACTGCCATATACACCCGCAGAAGTACCTAATTTAAGGGTTGCTGTATCTGGTCCTGATGTCTTAGTAAGAGCTATTTTACGAGTTATGCCTGCAACCGTAGTTGTTGCAGAATTCGATACTGATTCAATTCGGATTCCGGTAACTGCTAGTGCGGCTGCTAAGTCAACCTTCATATTAGTTGAAGCTTCGACTTTACAATCTAGGCTACTTGTCCAAATACCAGCATCTTTTGCTGTGACTTTCAATACATTGGTAACGGAATTTTTAAGAGAAACCGACGCGGCTACTGCGGGGTTAACTCGGATACATTTAATTTCTGTTGCACCTGTTTGAGAAGGGGAGGGGTTCCATGCTATCTTAGCGGCTGTTAACAAATCTCCACCACGTAGGATTGCATTTGCAAGGGCTGGGTTGGTAAAACTTTGAACAACACCTGGCTCACCACCAAGACTAGTTCCGATCATGCAAAGCGTTTGGCCTATCCGTGTGCCAGCACCTACCATCGCAGAAGTATCGAGTTTTAACTCGGCCTGCGGTTTAACCAATCTCTTCCCGTTAAAATTAATAGCCATTCTCCGTCCTCCTGTTTTTAAATTCATTTAATCGGTCATTCCTCATCATGTGATGGTGGTTAACTAACCGACAATACTCCTATATCATCTATTTTAATTATACCTTATTTTTACCCAATCGTCGCTTCTGTAGTCAAATCTTCTATATGACCTGGGATGATTTCATTGACGATTAAATATGTATTCATTACTGCTACCTGCATTGTCCCCCAATACATGGGTATATTGGGTAAAAAGTTATGATCTGCCTCATCTACTCCATTAACAAATCTAACCAGAAAAGCCCCATTATCTTCTAGGTACTCTTTCTTCCCCACTAGAATAATGTGTTTCATTTTGTTATATATTTCATCTCTTAATTGTGCTGAGAATGCCCATACCCTTAGTTCAAAAATTTCGTAGAACACCCTACCTGTATCACTATTACCGTTTGTTGTAAAACTCCCATCATCATTTTCAAATAGTTCTTCATTTTCACCGAGGATTTCCCCAATAAACTGATCATTTTCTGCGTCTGCGATTCTATTGACCCCTACACAAGGTAATTCTTTTTTGGAATCTCCGCCCCCCATTGGTATGATTGGGTCTCTACGAAATACATTAACTTTCCCATATTGTGCCCCCGTAGTAGCTAAGGCTGCGAACCCGTCTTCCAATAACTGAATAATAGCTCCTTTGGCGTCTAAAAACTGTAAATCATAATCTAAGAAATTTGTCATTTTATATTCTTCCTTTCTGGCTATCGGCTAGTTGCCGACCGAAAAATCGTTTAATCCGAGTTACTAATGTGCTCGTTGTACTTCTACCTTTAAACCCGCTTACTTCATCTTTGCTCTGGTTATATATCTTCTGTAGGGTTTCTTGACTTTTTATTCTTCTTCCATCTCTTAATATTGTAAATTCATCACCGGTGTCGTTAGTTTTATTGAACCCTGAAATTCCAGTGAACTTTTTTAATATATAATCGATAACCGTATTTTGTTTATCTGTTATTATCTGACCTCTATAATATTTAGAAGTCATATAATGATTTTGCCAATACGATTTTATCCATATTAACTTCCTCATTGACCAAGAGGGTCCATACGCCTGATTTCTAAAGTGGGGTTTTATCTGCATCCGTCGGTATTTACCGGCTAAATCTTTTTCAAGCATTACTAGACCCCGTTAGTGAAAGATGCGTCTCGAGTAAAATTAACCTTTTCTAATTTTCTTGCCGTCAGTCTTCGTGGAAGTAGTATCTCACCATGGTGCCGTTCTTGCGGTATCTCGCCCCATACCATGTATTCCCGACGTGCAGTATACATAACAGAGTACTGAGCCCCTGTAGCCGGAGAAATGGCTGGTGGGAACGTAAATGGGGATAGCCATTCTATCTTGTGAGTGCCTACTAGTTTATAATCTACGTTTTCTACGTAAACTCTTGTTAAATCCCTAACTTCTAGAATCTTTACAATAGTATCCATTTTTAGTTTTTCGTCTTGGTCTTTTTTAAGTAGATCGACATAACGGGTAACAACCTCATCGTGCATGATTGTAAGTTTATCTCTTTCCCCTATATTGAACCAAGGCATAAAAGTAACATTAGCATCCCCTTCAACGAACTCACCTACTGGTTTAGCAAACTTGTTCTCTTTAACATCAGTCATAATCATCTTTATTGGGGATATTGAAATATAGACCACTGTTATACTATCCGTTACTAGTGCACTATTTGATAGTTTAATCTTATCATCCGTGAAATAGGTTGCAGTGTAAGTTATTCCAGAGGTGTCGTTGTGTATGGATACAATTGCATCAATATACTTATTACTTATTGTTATTTCATCTAAATTGAGTGCTGATACATGGCATACCTCTGTATAAGTGTTAGACAGGTCATACTCATACTGAACGAATACACCATAATGGCTTAATAAGTTAACACTAGATAATGTTATTTCTTTCCCACTTATTGAATCGACTGTATATTCAACGTCTTTGGCCTTATTCCACACTCTTATTATTTTAGACGGTGTGTTTAATACTTTTATTTTAGTGTTGGTTAGGATTTGTGCCTTTTCTTCGCCTATGGCTGCTGTATGAGGTCTAGTATAAAAATAGCCTCTTCCTCTACAAACGGTACAGTTAATATCCGGTTCCCCGTATGCATCTTTCCAGCAACTACACCTAGATGATAACTCCCATTTTACATTCCAGCCTTGTGCTAGTAAGAGTTTTTCATACTCTTTGGTAATAAACTTTACTTTGTTGTATTGGTTAAAATTAAACATGGTCTAGTTTAATTATACCCTCTACACGATTAACATGTTGATGCCACTATAGAAACGGTATCCATCCAAATAGAAATTTTCTAACCATTTATTATATGATTCTATTCTACCTTGGAATAATAACGCTGTAGGACTGTTCGTTCTAGAATAACTTAGATTTAACCCATCAGCTGATATACTAGAATTCGATACACCTTGTGTTATGGCATCACTCATGATGGTTAATACTTCTATGGAAGCGGCTTTACCTATTGCAGTCCAGATATCGTTTGGAATTACGTCAAATCCAGTTTCATAGTCTACATGTATCATGCTCGGTGTATAACCTAAATACCCTGCCGACAGCATAGGTAAATAGATCCCACCGGCCCCTAGCATAATTTGGGATAAAGACCCTGCCACTGGAATAATATTGACTTGTGAGTGCCTTGGTTTTAATCTGACCCATGATTCTGGTATCTGCCACACTAGTGCATTAGTTGCTGGCCATCGAAGTTCCATTTTAATGATTCGTCTTGTTGGTTGTCTATACAGTTGTAATGAACCCCAGTTTATAAAATCACCTTGAATGTAATCGTAGGGTGCTTCAGCAACATCATGTGCTTCCCCTGCTTCCGGTGCACTGATAACTACCCTAGGTTTTATATCTATTCTCAGTTCCCGCTCTACTGTGGTTAACGCTGCGTCTATTAACTTTTGAATTGACGCGTCGTCAAGGGATTCCCCGTTTTCGTCTGTTAGGTCAATACCTTTTAAGAACGTATTCTTAATGTCGGATACTGTAACCATATTTGACGCTGATGCAGATGTAGTAGTGAAAATGATACAGGATTCATCAGTTACGGCTTCAATACAATCTAGTGATGGGCTATAATACCATCGATCTCTTATAGTTCTTGGGGTTGTGTTCCAAGAATCAGACGTAACTACTTGGTACGTTCCGACACTTAGCCTTTGAATGCTTGGGCTAAGTATGGTTTCTAGAATTTGATCTGTAGCACTATCAATTATCTCTACTTTAGAAAAAGATTGTGGATCAAAGAGCTCCCCAGATCTATCAAACCGAATTCTTATACCCAATACTATTTGTTCTTCAATTTTTGCGTTAAATCTATTGACAGTCATGATACACCTCTTTCTTTTTTAGAATGCTTCTGTATTATAATTTTCAGTTGCTGCAGTTAATGCTTCTAGACTACTTATCTCGGGATCGAATGTAGCGACTCCAGATTTATTAGCTATATTCATT
>SESG01002511.1_pt1 | contig 32112 bp, 30 predicted proteins | sample 3171421 | NCBI WGS metagenome assembly SESG01 (sample SAMN10866946, study PRJNA518727) | freshwater metagenome | biome: subpolar coniferous forest; feature: holomictic lake; material: water; isolation source: holomictic Lake 227, 6 m and 8 m depth | place: Canada: near Kenora, Ontario | collected...
GACGGTGACCACCATCTCCTCTTCCTTGATGAGGTCCTCCACGTCGATGTCGGCGGCGGCGCCCAGGATCTCGGTGCGCCGCTCGTCGGCGAAGAGCTCCTTCACCTCCTCGAGCTCGCCGACGATGACGTCGAGGAGCACCGTCTCGGAGGCCAGGATCTCCCGCAGCCGGGAGATGAGCTTCTGCACCTCGGCCAGCTCGTCGAGGATCTTCTGCCGCTCCAGCCCGGTGAGGCGCTGCAGCTGCATCTCCAGGATGGCCTTGGCCTGCAGCTCGGAGAGGCCGAAGCGCTCGATGAGTCCGGTGCGGGCCGCCTCGCGGTCCGGCGCCCTGCGGATGAGCTCGATGATCTCGTCGATGTGATCGAGCGCGATCTGCAGCCCGAGCAGGATGTGCTCGCGGGCCCGGGCCTGCTTCAGCTCGAAGCGGGTGCGCCGGGTGACCACGTCGCGCCGGTGGGCGACGAAGCGCTCCAGCATCTGCTTCAGGGTGAGGATGCGCGGCTGCCCGCCGTCGATGGAGAGCAGCGTGACCCCGAAGGAGGTCTGGAGCGTGGTGTGCTGGTAGAGGTTGTTCAGCACCACCTGGGCCATCGCGTCCCGCTTCAGCTCGATGACCACCCGCATGCCCTCGCGGGAGGACTCGTCGCGCAGGTCGCTGATGCCCTCGATGCGCTTGTCCCGCACCAGGTCGGCGATGGCCTCGACGAGCTTCGCCTTGTTCACCTGGTAGGGGATCTCGGTGACGACGATCGCCTCGCGCTCGGTCTTCGGGTGGATCTCGACGGTGGCCCGCGCGCGGATCACGATGCTGCCGCGCCCGGTCTCGTAGGCCTGCCGGATCCCGTCGCGACCCAGGATCATTCCCCAGGTGGGGAAGTCGGGGCCGGGGATGAAGCGCATCAGGTCGGCCACCGTGGCGCGGGGATTCCGCATCAGGTGCACGGCCGCCTCGATCACCTCCCGCATGTTGTGGGGCGGGATGTTGGTGGCCATTCCGACGGCGATGCCGGAGGAGCCGTTGACGAGGAGGTTGGGGAACCGGGCCGGGAGCACCGTGGGCTCGACGGTGGAGTCGTCGAAGTTGGGGGCCCACTCCACGGTCTCCTTGTCGATGTCGGCGAGGAGGAAGTCGGCGAGCTTCTCGAGACGCGACTCGGTGTAGCGGTAGGCGGCGGCCGGATCGCCGTCCACCGAGCCGAAGTTTCCCTGCCCGTCGATGAGCGGGTAGCGGAGGTTCCAGTCCTGGGCCAGGCGGACGAGCGCGTCGTAGACCGCGGAGTCGCCGTGCGGGTGGTACTTCTTCAGCACCTCGCCGACCACGCCGGCGCACTTGGAGTAGCGCTTGTTGTGGTGCAGCCCCTCCGAGTGCATCGCGTAGAGGATGCGCCGGTGCACCGGCTTCAGTCCGTCGCGCACGTCGGGGAGCGCGCGGCCGATGATGACCGACATCGAGTAGTCGAGATACGAGCGACGCATCTCGTCCTCGATGGCGACCTGCAGGCGCGGCGCCTCGGGGGGCAAAGCCGGCGGCAGGGCCTCGGGAGGAGGCGCCTCGGGAGGAGGCGCCTCGGGGGGGACGGGAGGAAGGTTTTCTTCGGCCATCGATGGGGTCGCCGGGAGGCATTCCGCGGGGGCGGACAGGCCCTCCGAGGCGATACCCTTGTTTAGCCGAATCCTTCTGGAATTTCAATGAGAAAGCCCCGTCGGCGCGACGCCGGCGGGGCCCGTCCTTGCGGAGCTTTTGCGGGGTTCCGGAGCTACCGGCCGGCGACCTCGAGCCGGGCGGTGGCCCGGCGAACCCGGGCCGCCTCGGTGGGGTAGTTCTCGTCCCCCGTGGCGAGGCTGCGGAGCCGCTCGGTGGACTCGGTGAAGGCGCGCCGGGCGCGCTCCACGTCGATCTCCTCGCGCTCCTCGGCGCTGTCGGCGAGCACGATGACCTTGTTGTCGGCCACCTGCAGGAAGCCGCCGCCGAGCGCGTAGTGCACCTCCCGGCCGCCCTCCACCACGGTGAGCCGCCCGGGCTGGAGCTGCGACATGAAGGGGGTGTGGTCCTTGCGGATGCCGAACCCGCCCAGCACGCCGGGCGCGCGGACCTCGTCCGCCTGCAGCGTGGCGACGCGCCGCTCCGGGGTGACGATCTCGAGGGTCAGTGCGGCCATTGGGGGTCCCCTGCCCGGCTAGGAGCCGGCTGCGAGCTTCTTCGCCTTCTCCACGGCCTGCTCGATGGTGCCCACCATGTAGAAGGCCTGCTCGGGCAGGTCGTCGTACTTGCCCTCGACGATGCCCTTGAAGCCGCGGATGGTGTCCGGGAGCTTCACGTACACGCCGGGGTTGCCGGTGAACTGCTCGGCGACGTGGAACGGCTGGGAGAGGAAGCGCTGGATCTTGCGGGCGCGCGCCACGACCATCTTGTCGTCCTCGGAGAGCTCGTCCATGCCGAGGATGGCGATGATGTCCTGCAGGTCCTTGTAGGTCTGGAGGATCTCCTGGACCTGGCGGGCGACGTCGTAGTGCTCCTGCCCGACGACCAATGGATCGAGGATGCGCGAGGTCGAGTCGAGCGGATCCACCGCGGGGTAGATGCCGATCTCGGTGAGCTTGCGGGAGAGCACCGTGGTGGCGTCGAGGTGGGCGAAGGCGGTGGCGGGGGCCGGGTCGGTGAGGTCGTCGGCCGGCACGTAGATGGCCTGCACCGAGGTGATGGCGCCCTTGTTCGTGGAGGTGATGCGCTCCTGCAGCTCGCCCATCTCGGTGGAGAGCGTGGGCTGGTACCCCACGGCCGAGGGGATGCGGCCGAGGAGGGCCGACACCTCGGAGCCCGCCTGGGTGAAGCGGAAGATGTTGTCGATGAAGAGGAGCACGTCGCGCCCCTCGTCGTCGCGGAAGTACTCGGCGACGGCGAGCGCGGAGAGCGCCACGCGGGCGCGGGCTCCGGGCGGCTCGTTCATCTGGCCGTACACGAGCACGCACTGGCTCTTCTGCGGCTCGTCCAGGTTGATGACGCCCGACTCGATCATCTCGTGGTAGAGGTCGTTGCCCTCGCGGGTGCGCTCGCCGACGCCGGCGAACACCGAGAATCCGCCGCGCTCCTTGGCCACGTTGTTCACGAGCTCCATGAGGAGCACGGTCTTGCCCACGCCGGCGCCGCCGAAGAGGCCGATCTTGCCGCCGCGGAGGTAGGGGGCGAGCAGGTCGATGACCTTGATGCCGGTCTCGAAGGCCTCGATCTTCACGTTCAGGTCGGTGAGGACCGGGGGGGCACGGTGGATGGGCTTGAAGCCCTTGGCGCCGATGGGGCCGCGCTCGTCTACCGGCTCTCCCACCACGTTCATGATGCGGCCGAGCACCTCCTTGCCCACCGGCATCATGATGGGGGCGCCGCGGCTCTTCACCTCCATGCCGCGGACCAGACCCTCGGTGGAGTCCATGGCGATGGTGCGGGCGGTGTTCTCGCCCAGGTGCTGCGCCACCTCGAGGACCAGGTTTTCCTTCAGGTCGTCGATGCCCGGGTTGGTCACCGTGAGCGCCGTGTAGATCTCCGGCAGCGAGCCGGGCGGGAACTCGACGTCTACGACGGGGCCGATGACCTGGGTGATCTTGCCGCTCTGGGTCTGGGTCTGGGACATGTCGGTTTTCCTGGGATCTACTTGAGCGCCTCGGCGCCGCTGACGATCTCCATCAGCTCCTTGGTGATGTAGGCCTGACGCGCACGGTTGTACTGGAGGGAGAGCGACGCGATCATCTCGGCCGCGTTCTTCGTGGCGGCCTCCATGGCGGTCATGCGCGCGCCGTGCTCGCTGGCGGCCGAGTCGAGCAGCGCCCGCCACACCTGCACGTCGAGGTGGCGCGGCACGATGTCGGCGAGCAGCTCCGCCCGGCTCGGCTCGTAGAGGAAGTCCACCGAGGCCGTGGTCTCGGCGGTCCCCGTCTCCACGGGCAGGAACTGCTTCAGCGTCACCACCTGGGCGATGGCGCTCTTGAACTCGTTGAAGAGGAGGAAGACGGCGTCCACCTCGCCGGAGAGGAAGCGCTCGGAGAGCTCGGAGGCGATCTCGTGGGCCTTCTCGAAGGAGAGGCGCCCGTGGACGCCGGTGTAGTCCTTGCGGACCGCCATCTTGCGGGCCTTGAGGCTGTCGCGCCCCTTGCGGCCGATGGTGGAGATGGAGATCTCGCCGTACTTGTCGGAGTTCTCCACCAGGAAGCGCTGGGCGCGCCGCACGATGTTGGAGTTGAAGCCGCCGGCCAGCCCGCGGTCGGAGGTGATGACCACCAGCTCCACCTTCTTCACTGGGCGTGAAGCGAGGAGCGGGTGCGCCGCGCCCTCGTCGGAGCCGGCGCGGGAGGCCACGCGGTTCAGGGACTGCTCGAGCATGACCGCGTACGGCCGCGCCCGGGTGATGGCCTCCTGGGCGCGCCGCAGCTTGGCCGCGGCCACCATCTTCATGGCCTTGGTGATCTGCTGGGTGCTCTTGACGGAGCCGATCCGGCGCCGGATGTCGCGAAGAGAGGGCACGGGTAGCCTCGGGGGCTTTCCTTACGCCTGCTGCTCGACCTGGAAGACGCCCTTGAACTCCTCGAGCGCGGCGTCGATCTGCTTGCGGAGCCCGTCGTCGAGGGCCTTCTTCTCGGTGATGGTCTTTATGACCTCGGGGTGGCGCGAGGCGAGGAACTCGATGAGCTCGCTCATGTAGCGCCCCACCTCCTCCACCGGCACCGGGCGGATCCAGTTCTGTCCGCTGCCGTCCTTCTGGGTGGCGGCGTAGATCTGGATGACCTGCTTCTCCACCGACAGCGGCCGGTACTGCCCCTGCTTCAGCACCTCCACGAGTCGCTCGCCGCGGGCCAGCGTCTCCTGGGTGGACTTGTCGAGGTCGGAGCCGAACTTGGAGAAGGCCGCCAGCTCGCGGTACTGCGCGAGGTCGAGCTTCAGCGTGCCGGCCACCTGCTTCATGGCCTTGATCTGCGCGGAGCCGCCGACGCGGGACACCGAGATGCCCACGTTGATGGCCGGTCGGACGCCCTGGTAGAAGAGGTCCGACTCCAGGAAGATCTGACCGTCGGTGATGGAGATGACGTTGGTCGGGATGTACGCCGAGACGTCGCCGGCCTGGGTCTCGATGATGGGGAGCGCGGTGAGGCTTCCCCCGCCCGCCTTGTCGGAGAGCTTGGCGGCGCGCTCGAGCAGGCGGCTGTGGAGGTAGAAGACGTCGCCCGGGTACGCCTCGCGTCCGGGCGGGCGGCGGAGCAGCAGGGAGAGCTGCCGGTAGGCCACCGCCTGCTTGGAGAGGTCGTCGTAGACGATGAGCGCGTGACGGCCGCTGTCCCGGAAGTACTCGGCCATGGTGACGCCGGTGTAGGGCGCCAGGTACTGCATGGGGGCCGGGTCGGAGGCGCTGGCGGAGATGACGGTGGTGTACTCCATGGCGCCGTACTTCTGGAGCGTGTCCACCACGCGGGCCACGGTGGACTGCTTCTGGCCGATGGCCACGTAGAAGCAGTAGAGGTTGTTCCCCTTGTTGTTGATGATGGTGTCGATGGCGACGGCGGTCTTGCCGGTCTGCCGGTCGCCCAGGATGAGCTCGCGCTGGCCGCGGCCGATCGGGACGAGCGCGTCGATGGCCTTCAGGCCGGTCTGCATCGGCTCGTGCACGCTCTTGCGCTTCACGATGCCGGGGGCCTTGATCTCCACCTTGCGGGAGTGGCCGGAGTTGAGGGGGCCGCGCCCGTCGATGGGGTTGCCGAGGCCGTCCACCACGCGGCCGAGAAGTGCCTCGCCCACCGGGACCTCTGCGATGCGGCCGGTGCGCTTCACGGCGTCGCCTTCGCGGATCTCCTCGGCGTGACCCATCACCGCCACGCCGACGTTGTCGTCCTCGAGGTTCAGCACGAGGCCGAACGCGCCGGTCTGGAACTCGACGAGCTCGCCGGCGGCGACGCCGGAGAGGCCGTAGACGCGGGCCACGCCATCGGCCTGCGACAGCACGGTGCCGGTCTCCGAGACGTCTACCTTCTTCCCGTAGTCCTTGATCTGATCGCGGAGGATGCGACTGATCTCGTCGGCGCGGATGTCCATGTTCGTCTTCTCCAGCGGGTGGCTAGTGCTTCATGGCGCGGCGCAGCTCCTCGAGCTGCGACCGGACGGAACCGTCGTAGACCAGGCTTCCCACCTGGGCGACGACGCCTCCCAGGAGCGACGGGTCCACCGACGCCTCCACGATGACCTCGACCTTCCGGGCCTCTGCGAGCTTCTCGGCGATGCGCTTCGCCTCGTCGGGCGAGAGCGGCACGGCGCTGCGGACCTTGGCGCGGATCCGGCCCAGCCGGGCGTCGGAGAGATCGCGGAAGGTCTGGATGACCGCCGGCAGGTAGGCGAGCCGATCCCGATCGGCGAGCAGGAGGAGGAAGTTCGACGGCGTCTCGTCGAGCTCGAGGATCTGCGCGAGCGCGGCGACGACTCCGCGCCGCTGGTCCTTGTCGAAGAGGGGGCTCGTGAGCGTCTCCCGGAGCTCCGGCGAGGACGCGAGCGCCCGCCCGAGCGCATCCAGCCCGCTCGACCACTTCTCGACTTGGCCCTGCTCATCCGCCAGCGAGAACAATGCCTTGGCGTATCGGCGGGCGATGGCGACGACGATCATAGGGGGGCCGCTAACTAGCATTCCGGCCGGGCACCGGTCAAGGGATTGGGGGTGGCGGCGGGTGTGGGTGTACGGGGGAGGGGAGGTGCCTCGCCCCGAGCCGACGATGGGGTATTCTTATGTCAATGTAACATCTTGTAATTACACGGTTTTGTGCCCAATCCGCAGCCCGGTCCGCCTCCGGGGCTGGACGGGGCGCTCGATCGCACGAGCGGGGCGCAACGTCCAGCGGGTCGTCCGTTCAGGCCACGGCCCGCGACCTCCTCGAGGATGCCCCGGACGGAGGACGGCGCTCTCACCCCGAAGAGGGAGCGCAGGGGTTTCACGCAGAGTCAAGGCGCGGCGAGCGCGCCCGTCACTTCAGGGGGAGGGGCCCGCCCGCGCGCGCGGGCGGCTCCATCTTGCACTGGCCGTTGAAGGAGACGCCCTTCTGCACGATCAGGGCGACCGTCTCGATGCTTCCGCTCACGCGGGCGGGCGGATGCAGCTCCACCACCACCGACGCCTTCACGTTGCCGCTCACCGTTCCGTGCACGATGAGCGTGCCGCAGGTGATCTCGGCGTTCACGTGCGCGCCCTCTCCGACGACGAGCGTGTCGGTGGTGACCACCGTGCCGGTGAATCGGCCGTCGATGCGGACCGTCCCCTCGAAGCTGAGCTTGCCGTCGAACTCGGAGCCGCGCCCGAGCAGGGCATTGAGGTCGCTTCCCACTGCTGCGCCCGAGGTCTCTTCGCGCTTGAGCATGGCCATGGCGGGGAAGGGTTACACCCCTGCCGCGGAGCGGGCAACCGGGGTGTGAAGGCGGAGCATCATCCGATGGCCCCTTTCGGGTTCCCCCTTAAGGGCCATGGAGGCCGTCAGGCCCCGATCTTCTCCAGGATCCCGTCCAGCTCGGCCAGGGAGGAGTAGTCGATCTCCAGCTTGCCGGCCTGCGCGGTCCGCTGCACCACGCGGCAGCGGGTCCCGAGCCTCCGCTCCAGCCGGGAGACGAGCGCCCGGACGTTGGCCGAGTCGGCGGCGCCCCTGGCCGGCGGCCGTTCCCCGCGGAGCATCCGCCGGACGAGCGCCTCGGTGTCCCGGACCGACAGCTCCTCCCGGACCACCTGGTGGGCCGCCTTCCGGATGGCCTCCGGCTTCTCGAGGCCGAGCAGCGCGCGCGCGTGCCCCATCTCCAGCGCGCCGGCCCGGACCTGGTCCCGCACGTCGCCGGGCAGCTTGAGGAGCCGCATCGCGTTCGCGACGGTGGAGCGCTCCTTGCCGACCCGCTCGGCCACCTGCTCCTGCGTGAGACCGTGCTCGCGGGTGAGCGTGTCGAAGGCCTCGGCCTCCTCCATCGCGTTCAGGTCGGAGCGCTGGAGGTTCTCGACGAGGGCCAGCTCGAAGGCCTCCTGGTCGGTCGCCTCGCGCAGGATCGCCGGGATCTCCTTCAGCCCGGCCCGCTGGGCGGCCCGCCAGCGCCTCTCGCCGGCCACGATGGCGTACCCGGTCCCGGCGCGACGCACCAGGATGGGCTCGAGGACGCCGTGGTCGCGGATGGACCCGGCCAGCTCCTCCAGCTTCCGGTCGTCGAAGCGCTTGCGCGGCTGGACGGCGCTCCGCTGCACCGCCTCGATGGGGAGGGACAGGATGCTGCGGCCGGTCGGGGCGGGGGGGGCGGCGTTCTGCAGCAGGGCCGCCATCCCGCGCCCCAGCGCCGGGCGCCGGTTTCCGGGTTGGGTCACGGGTTCTTCCTCTCGCGACGGGCCTCGCGGCGGGACACCTCGCGCGCGAAGGCCAGGTAGCTCTGGCAGCCCTTGCTCGCCACGTCGTAGAGCAGGATGGGCTTGCCGTGGGACTGGCTCTCGGAGAGCCGGACGTTCCGGGGGATGATGGTGTCGAAGACCCGGCCGGCGAAGTGCTGCCGGATGTCGGCGGCCACCTGGGAGGCCAGGTTGTTCTGCCCGAACATGGTGAGGAGGATGCCGTCCACCTCCAGGGCCGGGTTCATGTCGCCCTTCACGAGCTCGACGGTGCGCAGGATGTCGGCCAGCCCCTCCAGGGCGAAGTACTCGCACTGGAGCGGGACGATCACCCCGTGGGCCGCCACGAGCCCGTTCAGCGTGAGGAGCCCGAGCGACGGCGGGCAGTCGATGATGATGTGCTCGTAGTCCCGGGCCACCGCGCCGAGCGCGTCGCGGAGCCGGGTCTCGCGCCGCTCCACCCCGGCCAGCTCGATCTCGGCCCCGACCAGGTGGCGGCTCGACGGCAGGAGGTCGAGGAATCGAAGCTCGGTTCGCCGCACCAGGTCGCCCACGCCACGCCCGTCGAGCAGCACGTCGTAGACCGACCCCTCCACCTCGTCGCGGGCCACGCCCAGCGCCGAACCGGCGTTTCCCTGCGGATCGAGATCGACGAGCAAGGTGCGCTGCTCGCCGGCCGCGAGCGACGCGGCCAGGTTCACGGCGGTGGTGGTCTTGCCGACGCCGCCCTTCTGGTTGGCGATGGTGACGGTGCGTCCCACGTTCTCCTCGCTCCTCGGGGGGGGGTGGTGCGGAGGAGGGGTTCTACCCCGGATCGACGGAAGGATGCCCGGGGGATCTGACAGGGAAGGGGAAGGACGTTCCACGTGGAACATCTCCCGGGGTCGAAGGCGACCGGTGTTCCACGTGGAACACCGGCGGAGCGGGACTCAGGTGGACCCTGGACCGCCGGCTCGGGCGAAGGTGGCCACGCCACGCTGCGCGCCGGAGACGGGGAGGGTGAGCCGCCGGAGCGACCGGAGCTCGAGTCCCGCCGCCTCGCCCGCCCGGCGCAGCGCCTCCTCGTCCGACTCGCGCCCCAGCGTCGCGAGGACCCGCCCGCCCGGGGCGAGGTAGCGGACCGCCAGCGGCAACCAGGTCCCCGGCTCGGCGAAGGCGCGGCTCACCACCACCTCGGCGCGCGGCAGCCCCTCCCGCTCCGGATTCCCCTCGGCGCGCACCGCCACGCCGCGGACCCGCAGGTCGAGCTCCGCCGCCACCGCCTTCACGAAGGCCACCTTCTTCGCCACCGTGTCGCAGCAGGTGACGTCGAGGCCGGGCAGGAGGACGGCGAGCGGAATTCCCGGGAGGCCGGCGCCGCTGCCCACGTCGAGCAGGGTGGCCGCGCCCCGGACCTCCGGCGCGAGGGAGAGGCTGTCGACGAGGTGCTTCTCGGCCAGCTCGCCGGGATCGGTGATGGCGGTCAGGTTCACCTTGCGGTTCCAGGCGAGCAGCCGGTCGGCGTAGCGCCCGAGCGTGGCGAGCTGCCGCCCGTCCAGATCGATCCCCAGCGCGCGGGCTCCGGCGGCGAGGGTCTCGGCGAAGGGGGCGTCCACGGTGCCTCGTCGCGCCGGGGGCGCCTACCGGGCGCGCCGCCCGATGGCCGCGTCCACCTCGAGGGAATGGCCCCGGAGGAAGTCCACCACGTCCTCGTCGTCGAGCCCCATGTCGCGCAGCACGCCGTCGTAGACGAACCGGTAGCCCTGCCGCTGCTCGTCGCCGGAGAGCTCGAAGGAGCGGCGCAGCACCGCGGCCGCGAAGAGCTTCTCGTCCTGCGTCTTCTCGCGGGCCACGCCGGTCAGCCCCCCGCCGGCGGCGCCTTCGGCTTCGCGCCCGGCACGACCAGCAGCTGGCGGAAGATCCCCTCGCCCTCGCTGTGGGTGGAGACCCCCTCGACGTCGAGAAGCGCGAGGTGCACGGCGCGCCGGTCGCGGGGGCTCATGGGGGAGACGGCCAGCACCTGTCCGGTGCGCCGCGCCGCCTCGGCCAGCCGCAGCGCCATGGCGCGCGTGGCCGGGTCGGCTCCCTCCGGGAAACCGCCCACCTCCAGGTTCACCCACTTGCGCCCCTCGGACCGCGGATTCACCACGCGGTTCACGAGCGCCTGCAGCGCCTCGACCAGCGCACCGCCGAGCTCGACGGCGTTGCCGGACCGGGGCGTGAGCGAGACGCCGATGGCCTCGGGGGTCTCGCGGACCTCGACGTCCACCGACGCCCCCAGCCGCTCGAGGAGCTCGCTGCAGAAGGCGCGCGCCCGGGCCACCTTCTCGGGGGCCTCGCGCGGCGGCGGCGCCTCCTCTCTGCCGGGTCCGATCATGCGTGTCTCCGAGGGCCGCGTCAGGACGCGGCCGCGGCCGCGGTGGCCTTTCGATCCTTGCGGATGATCCACTGCTGCTGCGCGATGGAGAGGAGGTTGTTCACGAAGATGTAGAGGGTCAGGCCGGCCGGAAGCTTCAGCATGATGAAGGTGAAGAAGATCGGCATGAAGTAGAGCAGCATCTTGGCCTGGGCGTTGTCGGCCGGCTGCGGCGAGATCTTCTGCATGATGAAGCTGGAGACGCCCATGGCGAGCGGCAGGATGTAGAAGGGGTCGTAGGCCGTCAGGTCCTTCACCCACAGGAAGGGCTGCCGGTAGAGCTCCACCGAGGTCTGCAGGGTGGCGTAGAGGGCCAGCCAGACCGGCATCTGCAGGAGCAGGGGCAGGCACCCGCCCAGCGGGTTCACCTTGTGCTCCTGGTAGAGGCGCATCACCTCCTGGTTCATCTTCTCCTTGTCGTCGCCGTACTTCGCCTTCAGGGCGTCCACCTTGGGCTGGAGCTTCTTCATCTCCTGCATCGACATCATCGACTTCACTGTAAGTGGATAAAGGAGGGCCTTCACCAGCAGTGTAAGCAGCACGATGGCCGCGCCCCAGTTGTGGGCGAAGGAGTAGAACTTGTTCATCACCCAGAGCAGGATGCGGGCGAAGAAGGCGAAGTAGTTGGAGACCGGGCCGTAGTCGATGGCCGTGTCGAGCCCCCGCCCGTAGGCGCGGAGCAGCTCCACCTGCTTCGGGCCCGCGTAGATCTGGTAGGTGGCCTTCACCGCGCGATCCACCGGGATGCGCAGGCCGGAGAGGCTCTCCCCGGCCGCGGGGAGCTTCGCGAAGAAGCAGCTCCCGTCGGTGGACTGGGGCATGAGCGCCGAGACGAAGTAGTGCTGGTCGAGGCCGATCCAGGCGGGCGCGCCGGGGAGGGTCTGGAGCGGTGCCTTTCCGTCGTACCGCTCGGTCTTGTCGCCGGCCCGGCAGACCGGGATCACCGACTCGAAGACCTCGCCGCCCGAGAAGAACCCCGCCGCCGGCGCGTCGGGCGCCTGGAAGGCCGGGTAGAGGATGGCGAGCGTTCCCGGGCGCTCCCCGCCGCTCGCCTGGAGCTCCACGTCGATCTGGTAGGGACGCGACCCGACCGCGAAGGTCTTGCGGACGTCGAGCGCCCCGAGGCGCCCCTCGAAGGTGACGCTCTTCCCGTCCCGGGCCGTGATGCGCATGGGGGCGCGGACCAGCGGATCGGTGCCCGCGTCGGAACCGCCGCCCAGCTCGGCGGAGGGCAGGGTCGCCATCGGCCAGGGCTCGCCCTCGCGGACGTTCACGAGGTCGATGGGCTCGTCGGGCACCTCGCCCTTCCCGCGCCTCCGGTAGGTCTCCTCCTTCAGCCGCAGGCTCTTGAGCGCGCCGCCCCAGCTCGTGAAGGTGGCCCGGAACTCGGGGGTCTCGAGGACCACCGTCTCCTCGGGCGTGGCGGGGAGGACCGGCGCGACCGGGGCGGGGGCCTGCGCCGCCGCGGGGGCCGAAGCCGCCGTGGCCGGACCCGATGGGGCCGTCACCGCAGCCTTCGCGGCCGCCGCGTCCTTGCCCTTCTTGGGCATGAAGAACTCGTTCCACGCGAACAGGATCACGACCGATCCCAGGGCGGCGAACATGATGCGCTTGCTGTCGTTCACGTCGTACCTGCCTTCTTCAACGATGGAATCCCTAGGGAACGGGGTCGAGCCCGCCCGGGTGGAACGGATGGCAGCGGGCCAGCCGCCGGGCGGCGAGCCAGCTCCCCGCGAGCGCGCCATGCCGCTGCAGGGCGGTCACGGCGTAGGCCGAGCAGGACGGGTAGAAGCGGCAGGACGGCGGGAGCAGCGGCGAGACGAGCCGCTGGTAGACCCGCACGATCCCGACGAGCGGAAGGGCGGCCGGGCTCGTTCCGGTCAAGGCGCTCCCCCGCGGGCCAGCCTGTCGCGGGCGGCGCGGAACGCGGAGTGGGCGCCAGAGAGCCCCACCTCGGTCGCCCCGGAGCGCGCGATCACGACCAGGTCCACCGGCGGCAGATCGGCCGCCACGGCCCGGAAGGCCTCGCGTACCCAGCGCTTGATCCGGTTGCGGTTCACCGCGTTCGCCACCTTGCCCGGCACCGTGATGCCGATGCGCGCCCTCGCTCCGCCGGACGGGAGGGCGAGGATCAGGAGCTTTCCGGCGTGCAGCCGCTCTCCGCGCTGCTGGATCGCCAGGAACTCGCGGCGGCGCAGGATCCGCGCCGCCTTGCCGAAGCGCACGGGATCCGGCCTCGACGAGCTACTTCGACGCAGCCTTCGGCGCCAGGCGCTTGCGCCCCTTGGCGCGGCGCCGCTTGATCACGTTCTGCCCGCCGACCGACTTCATGCGCCTCCGGAAGCCGTGGGTGCGGTTTCGCTTCACCTTCTTGGGTTGGTAGGTCCTCTTCATGGCGCGGGAACCTCCCCGATCGGGCGCGCCGTGTCAAGGAGGCTGGGCTCCGATCTGGCCTCCCGGCTTCCCCGAGGAAATTCCGGCGCCTGCCACGAGACGAGAACGAGCACTTGATCCCTGGCCTCCTCCTTCGCTAGAGAGTGTCTCGTCGCACGTTCGTCGCGCGGTCCACGCAGTCCAGGCATTCAGCACTCTCAGTGAACATCGCTTCCGCGCGTCGCGGGGGCCCTGCCGTCGTCTTTCGTCGTGGAGGTATCAGGGGATGGCAACCGTTGGGGTGGCCCACGCGGCATCCGGTGCAGGGGCCGAGGGCCCGGCGCTGGAACTCTGGGGGCGCATCGACGCGCACCTGCGCGGCCGGCTGCGCGAGGATCTGTACCGACGCTGGTTCGCTCCGCTCCGCGTCCTCGGCCTGGACGGCGACCGGCTCCAGATCGGCGCGCCGGACCCGTTCCACCGCGATTTCGTGGACGACAACTACCGCGACTGGTTCGACGAGTTCGTGCCGCCCCTGGTGGGCGCTCCGCTCCGGACCCAGTTCGTGGTGGACACCTCCCCGCCGCCGCGTCCCGCCCTCTCCCTGGATCCGGCCGCGCCCCCCCTGTCCGGCCAGGCCGTGCCCGGGGAGACCCGCACCAACCCGCGCTACCTCTTCGAGTCCTTCGTGGTGGGCGAGTCGAACCGCTTCGCCGTGGCCGCGGCCCAGGCGGTCGCGAAGACCCCCGGGAGGGCCTGGAACCCGCTCTTCCTGCACGGCGACTCCGGCCTCGGGAAGACCCACCTCCTCCACGCCATCGCCAACGCCATCCACGAGAACTCCCCGGGATCGCGCGTCGCCATCGTCACCTCCGAGCGCTACACGAACGATTTCGTGGACGCCATCTCCCGCAACACGATGGCCGACTTCCGCCGGAAGTACCGGGAATGCGGCGCGCTGCTCGTGGACGACGTCCAGTTCTTCGCCGGCCGGGACAAGACCGCCGAGGAGTTCTTCCACACCTTCAACACCCTCTACGAGCTGAACGTCCAGATCGTGCTCTCCTCCGATCGCAGCCCCAAGGAGCTGAAGGGGCTGGAGGAGCGGCTCTGCTCCCGATTCGAGTGGGGGATGCGGGTCCACATCGACACCCCGGAGTTCGAGACCCGGGCGGCCATCCTGAAGAAGAAGGCGCAGGCCGAGCGCATCGACCTCGGCGACGAGGTGGCCTCGCTGCTCGCCACCCACATCAAGTCGAACGTCCGGGAGCTCGAGGGCGCGCTCATGCGGCTGGCCGCCTTCGCCTCTCTGAAGGGGGAGCCCCTGTCGGTGCCCCTCGCGCGCGACGTGCTCTCCGACGTCATCCCTCCCCCCGGCTACCGACCCTCCATCGAGCGCATCCAGGAGGCCGTGGCGGCCTATTACGGCATCACCGTGGCGCGCCTCACGAGCTCCTCCCGGGAGCAGAAGGTGGCGCTTCCCCGGCAGGTGGCGATGTTCCTGTGCCGCGAGCTCGCCAAGGAGACGCTCCAGACCATCGCCGAGAAGTTCAACAAGAAGGATCACACCACGGTCATCTCGGCCATCGAGCGGGTGAACGAGCTCTCCCTCGCCGATCTGGAGGTCCGTCAGGCCGTGGACACGCTCCGCTCGAGCGTCATTTCTTGAGGTCTTGGCGCGTGGATCGGGGGTGGATCGACCCTGGATCGGGCGGGGTCCGCCGGTGGATCGGCGGGGCTCCCCGACCGACCCGGTTTGCCCACGTCGCGGCGGCACGATGATCCAGAGGGTTCTCCAGATCGGTTTCCCCCGTCCTTCCGCCGGCGAGGACCTGTTCTCCACATCGATCGCCTCTCTACGATCGCTACGGATAGGAAAGAAAGATAGGATTCCCATCCCATGGAACTGAAGATCGGCATCCCGGAGTTGACCCGCGCGCTGGCGCGCTCGCAGGGCATCGTCGAGAAGAAGAGCACGATGCCCATCCTGTCCCACGTGCTGCTCGAGGCACGGAGCACGGGAGAACTCGCCGTCTCCGCCACCGACCTCGACGTGTCGGTGTCCGGAACGCATGCGGCCGAGGTGGTGAAGGAGGGAGGGATCGCGGTCTCGGCGCGACACCTCTTCGACATCGTGAAGTCGCTGGCCGGCGAGGGAAAGGTTTCGCTGAAGAAGACGGCCAACAACCATCTCGAGGTGAAGGCGGGGCAGGCCGAGTTCCGCCTGGTGGGGCTTCCGGGCGAGGACTTCCCGGCCATGCCCAAGTTCGAGAAGGTTCCCTTCGTCCCGGTCGAGCCCACCACGGTGCTCTCGCTCGTGGAGCGTACGGCCTTCGCCGCATCCACCGACGAGACTCGCTACAACCTGAACGGCGTGTTCTTCGAGCCGATCGCGGGCTTGATGCGGCTCGTGGCCACCGACGGCCACAGGCTCTCCATGGCCGACGCCGTGATCGAGGGGGACTTCCGGCTGAAGAAGGGGGTCATCCTCCCGCGCAAGGGCATCTCCGAGCTCCGCAAGCTGCTCTCCGAGGCCGTGGATGGGGCGGAGGAGAAGCCGAAGGGGGAGTTGGGCTTCGCCGACAACTCGGCGATCTTCCGCCGCCCCGGCGTGGTGCTCGTCATGCGTCTCATCGAGGGCTCCTTCCCCGACTACCGCCAGGTCATCCCCAAGGCGGGCGAGAAGGTGGCCACCCTCGGACGCGAGCGGCTGCTTCAAGTCCTGCGGCGCGTGTCGCTCCTCTCCTCCGAGAAGTCCAACGCGGTGAAGCTCGAGCTCGGGAAGGGTAACCTCCGCATCGCCGCGCAGAACCCCGACCTCGGCGAGGCCCGCGAGGATCTCCCGGTGGAGTACGACGGCGAGCCGCTCAAGATCGGCTTCAACGCCAAGTACCTCATCGACGTGCTCACGGTCCTCCACGACGCCGACGTGCGGCTGGAGCTCGCCGACGACCTCTCCCCGGGCGTGGTGCGCCCCTCCGGCGAGGCGGGCGAGCACTTCACGGCCGTCATCATGCCGATGCGCATCTGAGCCGGTGCCGCCCTCCGGGGCGGCCGCTCCCCCGTGCGGCTCCTCAGCCTCTCGCTGCGCGACTTCCGCAACGTGCACGAGGCGCGGCTCGAGCCGTCGCCTCGCTCCACGGTCCTCGTCGGGCCGAACGGGCAGGGGAAGACCAACCTGCTCGAGGCCCTCTTCCTCCTCTGCACGCTGAAGCCGTTGCGGGCGACCCGCCTCGCCGAGCTCATCCGCTTCGGCGCGGAGCGGGCCCGGGTCGAGGGGATGTTCGAGGGTCCCGGTGGTTCCCGCACCGTGGCCGTCGAGATCGGACCGGAGGGGCGAACCGCCTTCCTGGACGGCAAGCCGCTCGCATCCTCCGATCGACTCGACGCCTTCTTCGAGGGGCGCGCCGCGGTCTGCTTCTCCCCCGACGACCTCCTCCTCGTGAAGGGGGGGCCGGAACAGCGCCGGCGCTTCCTCGACCGGGCGGCCTTCAACCGCTGGCCGGCCGTGCTCACCGAGGCGCGGGACTACCTGCGCGCTCTCCGGTCCCGGAACGCGGCGCTCCGCCACGCCCCCCAGGACGTCGAGGAGAGCTTCCGGGAGCCGCTCGTGCGCTCCGGAGCCCGGCTCGTGGCCCGGCGCATGGCCCTGCTCGCCGAGCTCGCGCCCAGGACGGCGGAGGCCTTCGCCGAGATCTCCGGACCGGAGGCGGCCGAGGCCCGCCTCACCTACCACCCGGCGGCCGGCGTGCGGGTCGAGGGCAGCGAGCCGGAGATCGCCGCACGGCTCGCGGCGGCGCTCGCGCAGCGGCTCCCGCGCGACAGGGAGAAGGGCTACACGTCGGCGGGGCCCCACATGGACGATCTCTCGCTCGCGCTGGGAGGGAAGGGCGCCCGATCCTACGGCTCGCAGGGGCAGCAGCGGGCTCTCGTGCTGGCGCTCAAGATCGCCGAGATCGAGAACCTCCGCGACGAGCTGGGCCGCCCCCCGCTGCTCCTGCTCGACGACGTCTCCTCCGAGCTCGATCCCGAGAAGAACGGCCACCTGCTCCGCCACCTCGCGGCTCTCCCCGGCCAGGCCTTCCTCACCACCACCGACCGGCGGCTGCTGGCGCCGGCGGCCGACGCGGGCTCCGCCTTCTACCGGGTGCGAGAGGGCACCTTCGAGCGGGATCTTTCCCCCGTGATCCCGGAGGGTTGAGACCCTCTTTCCCGGTTGCCGGACCCGCCGGGCTCTGTTATATCCACCGACTCACAAGTCGCTGGAAATCCTCGACAAAAAGGCCTGACGAGAACCCCCTGGAAAACTCCCGAACCACGCCTCCTCCCGGATCCGAAAGCGAAGGCTACGGCACCGAGGCCATCAAGGTCCTCGAGGGGCTCGAGGCCGTTCGCAAGCGCCCCAACATGTACATCGGCGACGTGGGGGAGCGCGGGCTCCACCACCTCGTCTTCGAGGTCGTGGACAACTCGGTGGACGAGGCCATGGCGGGTCGCGCCGACGCCATCGAGATCACCATCCACACCGACAACTCGGTGACGGTGCAGGACAACGGATCGGGCATCCCGGTGGGTCCCCATCCCACCGTGATCGGGATGGACACGCTCGACGTGGTGATGACGAAGCTGCACGCCGGAGGCAAGTTCGAGTCGAACGCCTACAAGGTCTCGGGCGGCCTCCACGGCGTGGGCGTCACCTGCGTGAACGCCCTCTCCGAGTGGCTGAAGGTCGAGGTCTACCGCGAGGGCAAGGTCTGGGCGCAGCGCTACGAGCGCGGCCACCCCACCGGCAAGGTGACCGCCGTCGGAGAGACCCAGCGTCGCGGCACCCGCATCACCTTCCGTCCCGACTTCCCGCTCTTCGAGGCGAAGGAGTTCTCCTTCGAGACCCTCTCCGGGCGGCTGCGCGAGCTCGCCTTCCTGAACCCCGGCCTCAAGATCACGGTAGACGACGAGCGCACCGGCAAGATGCACGAGTTCCTCTTCAAGGACGGCATCCGCGAGTTCGTCGCCTACCTGAACAAGAGCCGCCAGCCGCTCTTCGAGCCGCCCATCGCGCTCCACCAGTCGATGCAGGTGGAGGCCGGCGAGGCCACGGTGGACATCGCCCTGCAGTGGAACGACGGCTACGACGAGAAGGTCTTCGCCTTCGCGAACAACATCCACAACCACGAGGGGGGCACGCACCTCGTGGGATTCAAGGCCGCGCTCACCCGCACGCTCAACGCCTACGGCACGAAGAACAACCTCTTCAAGGAGCTGAAGGAGGAGATGCCGTCGGGCGACGACATGCGGGAGGGGCTCGCGGCCGTCATCTCCATCCGGCTCCCGGGCGCCGCCTTCGAGGGGCAGACCAAGACCCGCCTCTCCAACACCGAGGCCAAGTCGCTCGTCGAGACCATGGTGAACGACCGGCTCGGCACCTGGCTCGAGGAGAACCCGGCGCTCGCGAAGCGCATCATGGCCAAGGTGGCCGAGGCGGCCCGGGCCCGCATCGCGGCCCGCAAGGCGCGCGAGACGGTGCGGCGCAAGGGGGCGCTCGACGGCGCGTCGCTGCCGGGCAAGCTCGCCGACTGCCAGTCGCGCGACCCGGCCGACTGCGAGATCTACCTCGTCGAGGGGGACAGCGCCGGCGGCTCGGCGAAGCAGGGGCGCGACCGGCGCACCCAGGCCATCCTCCCGCTGCGCGGCAAGATCCTGAACGTGGAGCGGGCCCGCTTCGACAAGATGCTCTCCTCGGTGGAGATCGCCACCATCATCACCGCGCTCGGCACGGGCATCGGCGCCGACGAGTTCGACGCCGACAAGGTGCGCTACCACCGCATCGTCATCATGACCGACGCGGACGTGGACGGCAGCCACATCCGCACGCTGCTGCTCACCTTCTTCTTCCGGCAGATGCCGGCGCTCCTGGAGAAGGGCTACCTCTACATCGCCCAGCCGCCGCTCTACCGGATCCAGAAGGGGAAGAAGGAGAACTACCTGAAGGACGAGGGGGCGCTCGACGAGTACCTGCTCTCCATCGGGACCGAGAAGGCGCGCCTCGTCTCCGGAGATCAGGAGATCGGCGGCGACGACCTGAAGCGGCTCGCCGAGGAGGTGCGCCAGTACCGCACCCTTCTCGCCGTGGCCGACCGCCGCCGCGACGCCCGCGTCGTGGACGCGGCCATCCGGCAGGGCGACCTCGACCCCGACACGCTGCGCGACCACGCCGCCGTGAAGGCGCTCGCCGAGACCATCTCCCACAAGGCCCTGAAGCTCTACCCGGACATCGAGGTGCGCGGCGCCAAGATCGAGCGGGACGAGGAGCACGGCCGCGACAAGCTCGTCTTCCAGACCACCGTGGCCGGCGCGCAGCGCGAGACCCGGCTCGACTTCGACTACCTCTCCAGCGCCGAGTGGACCGACCTCTCCGCGCTCTACGGCGCGCTCGCCGAGATCGGCCCCGGTCCGTTCACGCTCCAGACCGGCGACGCGGCCGAGGAGGTCCCCGACGTGTTCGCCGCGGTGGCCGCGCTGAAGAAGGCCGCCGCGCAGGGGCAGACCATCCAGCGCTACAAGGGGCTCGGCGAGATGAACCCCGAGCAGCTCTGGGAGACCACGATGGACCCGGCCCGCCGCACCATGCTGCAGGTCCGGGTGGACGACGCGGTCGAGGCGAACGACGTCTTCAGCGTGCTGATGGGCGATGCGGTGGAGCCGCGCCGCGAGTTCATCGAGAAGCACGCCCTCGACGTCCAGAACCTCGACATCTGACAGGCGCCCCCACCGGGGCTCGGAGGCGAGATGATGGACTGGTTGTTCCGGCTGCCGCTCCTCTGGGTCTTCGTCGTCACCGTGGGGTCCTTCCTGGCCGTCACGCTCGGGGGGATGATCCTCTTCGGCCCGGTGCGGGAGCGGCTCCAGAAGCGCTTCCACCGCAGTTCCGATCAGGCCGAGTACTTCGGCACCCAGATCTGGCTCGCCTACACCCTCATCCTGAGCCTCACCGCCGTGGGGGCCTGGAGCGAGTACCAGTCCGCCACCGAGAAGGTGTCCCGCGAGGTGGCCTCTCTCGAGGTGCTGCAGCGGGCGGCGCTCCTCTACCCGGAGCCGATGCGAAGCCAGATGGACGATATCATCCGGGCCTACGCGAAGGACGTCGCCGAGAAGGAGTGGCCCGAGCAGCGCGCCGGGAAGCACCCCTCCGCGGCCAAGTACAGGTTCGGGGCGCTCAACCGGCTCATCGGCGACTTCGAACCGGACAACCTCGCCGACACGCTCATGCACACCGAGACGCTGCGCCAGATGACGACCGCCTCGGAGGCCCGCCGGGCCCGCATCCACGCCACGGCCAACTCGCTCCCGGCCGTCGTCTGGATCGTGCTGCTGGTGGGCGCCGCGCTGGCCCTCACCGGGGCCACGCTCTTCGTCACCGTGGACGACGCCGCCCTCCACCTCACGCTGGTGGGCTGCATGGCCGCCTTCGTGGGGCTCGTGGTATTCGTCACCGTGGCGCTCGACCATCCGTTCCAGGGGGACGTCACCCCGTCCGAGCATGGCTTCCACCTGATCGCCGAACGCCCCTTCGGCGGGCTGTGAGCACGAACGAGGAGAGCAGACCATGCCCCGCGCCGCATTCGTCACCATCGGAACCTACGTCCCGGATCGCGTCGTCACCAACGCCGAGCTGACCCGATACATGGACACCTCGGACGAGTGGATCGTCCAGCGCACCGGCATCCAGGAGCGCCACTGGGTGGAGCCCGGCCTGGGCACCTCCGAGATGGCCTTCCGGGCCTCGAAGCGGGCGCTCGACCAGGCCGGCTGGAAGGCCGAGGACCTCGACGCCATCGTCTTCGCCACCCTCTCCACCGACCACATGTTCCCGGGCGACGGCTGCTTCCTGAACGCCAAGCTGGGGATCCCGGGCGTGCCCGCGCTCGACATCCGCAACCAGTGCTCCGGATTCCTCTACGGCCTGTCGGTGGTGGACGCCTGGATCCGCGCCGGTGTCTACCGGAAGGTGCTGCTGGTGGGCTCGGAGACCCACTCCACCGGGCTCGACGTCTCCACCCGCGGCCGGGACGTGACCGTGATCTTCGGCGACGGGGCGGCCGCCGCGCTGCTCGAGGCCACCGACGATCCGGACCGCGGCGTGCTGGCGGTCGAGCTCCACGCCGACGGCCGCCACGCCAAGGACCTCTGGGCCGACGCCCCCGGCTCCATCCACAGCCCGCGCATCACGAAGGAGATGGTGGAGTCGGAGGCCATCTTCCCCCACATGGAGGGGCAGAAGGTCTTCAAGCACGCCATCGTGCGCATGCCCGAGGTGGTCCGCAGCGTTCTCGCGAAGGCGGGGCTGCAGACGAGCGACATCAAGGTCCTCGTCCCCCACCAGGCCAACCTGCGCATCGCCGAGACGGTGCAGAGGTCGCTCGGGCTGCGCGACGACCAGGTCTTCAACAACATCCAGAAGTACGGCAACACCACCGCGGCGAGCATCCCGCTGGCGCTCTCCGAGGCCATACCCGCACGCGGAGTGAAGCGGGGCGATCTGGTGGCGCTGGCGGCCTTCGGCGCTGGGTTCACCTGGGGTGCGGCGCTCGCGAGGTGGTGATGCCCCGGAAGGTCCTTGAGGCGTCGTCCAACGGCAGGACTGCGGACTTTGGATCCGCGTATGAAGGTTCGAATCCTTCCGCCTCAGCCAGGTACCGCGGCTCGCACTGAAGGCGGCGGGCGCCATGAATCCCCTCTGCCAGCGTGCCCACTCCAGCTGCGGCGCCTGCTGCGGGCTCTACAACCGCGACGGCCACGGGGAGGCCGAGATCCGCGCCCGGCTCGACGCCCGGACGGACGCGCTCGCCGGCGTGCCTCGCACCCGGGATGCCTTCCGGGAGGCGGCGCGGCGCCTCTCCGCCACGGAGCCCGCGCCCCTCTTCCCGTCGGTGCGGGTCTGTCCGCTCCTCGGCTGGCTCGACCCCGCGCGCACGAGGGTGGGCTGCCTCGCCCACCCGGCCACCACCGGCGGGCCCGACCTGCGCGACGAGGGGGTCTACGACGCCTCCATCTGCGAGACCTTCCTCTGCCCCAGCCACTCCTGGCTCACCGAGGCGGAGGCCGACGAGATCGACGTCGTCTGCGCCGACGCGCACCTGTACGGCCTGGTCGTGACCGACGTCCCCTTCGTGCGGGCCGTGCTCGAGGCGGTGGGGCGGCTGGCCGGCGAGAAACCCGGCCGGACCCATCTCGACCGGCCCGAGGTTCGCAGCGCGCTGCGCCGCCTCTTCGCGCTGAAGGAGGAGCTCGAGCCCGGATCGGAGGGGCTCTTCGGGGCCTTCCGGCCGGGGCAGGACGGCGAGCCGGTTCCGCGCAGCATCGACTACGCGGCCCTCGATCGCGACGCCTCGCCCTGGGACGCCATCCTGCTCTGCGTGGGGGCCGACCCGAGGTCGGGCAACGACCTCGACCGGCTGGAGGGGGAGGTGCGGGAGCGGCTGGAAGGGGCGGCGCGGGCGTTGAGGGGGTAGCGGGACCTCTCCGGTTCGGTTATACCAGCGGTATGAAAACGGCCATCTCCCTTCCCGACGACCTGTTTGCCGAGGCCGATCGACTGGCCCGGCGCCTCTCCAAGTCCCGCAGCGAGCTCTACCGGGACGCGGTGCAGGAGTACCTCGCGCGCCACGATCCGGAGGAGATCACCCGCGCCCTCGACAGGGTGGCCGAGCGGCTCGACCCCCGCGAGGATGGCTTCGCCCGGGCCGCCGCGTTCGCCGCGCTCCGCAGGGGGGAGTGGTGATCGCCCAGGGGGAGATCTGGTGGGCCGACCTTCCGGACCCGGTCGGCTCCGGACCCGGCTTCCGACGGCCGGTCGTGGTGGTCCAGGGCGACGCGTTCAACCGGAGCCGGATCGCCACGGCCGTCTGCGTCCCGCTCACGAGCAACCTCGCCTGGGGCGAGGCGCCCGGGAACGTGGAGCTCCCCGCCCGCACCACCGGCCTCCCCCGCGACTCGGTCGCCAACGTGTCGCAGATGGTGACGCTCGACCGCGCCGTGCTCGCCGAGCGTGTCGGGCGCCTGGGGAGGCGGCATCTGGAACTGCTTCTCGAAGGGATCGATCTCGTGCTCGGCCGCGAATAGGCGCCGGCTCACCCTTGGCCGCCCGGCTCCGGGGTCCCGTTCCTGCCGCCGCTGAAGCGGCGGCTACAGACCGTCGGCCACGATCTCGGCCACGTCCACCACCCGCAGGGTCTCCTCCTTGCCGAGCTCGGCCACGCCGTCCTTCAGCATGGTGAGGCAGAAGGGGCAGCCCACCGCCACCACGCCGCCCTTTTCACCCAGCGTACGTGCGGCCTCCTCGACCCGGTTCTGGTTGATGCGCGTGCCGAGCTTCTCCTCCAGCCACATTCGGCCGCCGCCGGCGCCGCAGCAGAATCCCTGCTCGCGGTTCCGCTCCATCTCGAGCACCCGCAGCCCCGGAACCGACGCCAGCGACGCGCGCGGCGCATCGGCGATCCCGTTCCAGCGGGCCAGGTAGCAGGGGTCGTGGTAGGTGACGAGCTGCCCCTCGAAGGCCTTCGCCGCCGCCGGCTTGAGCTTCCCCTCGGCCACCAGCCGCGCGATGAGCTCGGAGTGGTGCACCACCTCGAAGTTCCCGCCGAACTGGGGGAACTCGTTCTTGATGGTGTTGAGGCAGTGGGGGCACTGGGCGATCACCTTCTTCACCCCGTAGCCCTTCATGAGCTCGACGTTGGCCGAGGCCTGCATCTGGAACAGGTACTCGTTGCCGAGCCGGCGCGCGCTCTCGCCGTTGCAGGTCTCCTCCTCGCCCAGGATGGCGAACTTCACCCCGGCCGCCCGCAGGATCTTCACGATGGCGCGGGACACCTTCTTCTGCCGGTCGTCGAAGGCGCCGGCGCAGCCCACGAAGAAGAGCCACTCGAAGTCCCCCTCGGCGGCGCGCGGGATGGCGAGGTCGTCGCACCACTCGGCGCGCCGGTTCGAGCCGATGCCCCAGGGATTGCCCTGGGTCTCGATGTTCTTGAAGACGCGGGCCGCCTCTTCGGGGAAGGCCGACTCGACCAGCACCTGGTGACGCCGCAGGTCCACGAGCCGGGGCACCTGCTCGATGAGCACCGGGCAGGCGGTCTCGCACCAGCCGCAGGTGGTGCAGGCCCACACGGTGGCCTCGGGCAGCACGTTCCCCACCACCGCGGGGAGGGCCTCGGCGGCGGCCTCGCGCGCCGCGGCGTCGGGGGCGCGAGCGATGGCCACGAGCTCGGGCGCCCGGTCCTGGATGTGGCGGCGGAGCGTCCGGTTCACCTCCTTGTGGCTGAGCGGCTTGCCGGTCACGTAGGTGGGGCAGAAGGTCTGGCAGCGGCCGCACTCGGTGCAGGAGTAGGCGTCGAGCGCCTCCTTCCAGGACAGGTCTTTCACTGTGCGTGAACCGTAGTCGGGGGTCTCCGACTCGAGGTCCAGCTTGCGGAGCGCCCCGCGCGGCGGCAGCCGCTGGAACCAGACGTCCGGCAGCGCGGTGAGGACGTGGAAGTGCTTCCCGAAGGGGAGGAAGTTCAGGAACACCAGCACGATGACGAGGTGCAGCCAGAAGGAGGCCACCCCGATCCCGTGGACCACGCCCGGGTCGATCCCCGCCATCATCCAGGCGCCCAGCGATCCCGCCGGCGCGCCCAGGCTGCAGGCCTGCCGCAGCGCGAGCCGCTCCGCCCCCTCGAAGAGGATCTCGGTGACCATCAGGCCGGCGATGAAGCCCAGGATGAGCACGCCCTCCCAGCTCCGGGTGACGCGATCGGGCTTGGTCACGATCCGGCGCCAGATGAAGGCCAGCGCCGCGAAGAGCGCGAGCAGCACCATCACGTCCTTCACGAAGCCGTAGGCGTCGCCGATGACCGTCCCCGTCCCGAGCAGCGGCAGGTGGAACGTGGGGGAGAAGCCCATGCCGAAGAGGGTGACGGTGCGGGCCCCCAGGATGACGAAGGCCGCGAAGATGAGGATGTGCATCAGCCCCGGCCAGACCTCCCCGCGGGTGGGGAGGCGCGACTGGCCCAGGCCGAAGCGCAGGAGCCCGCGGAGGCGCTCCCCGGCGCGGTCGAAGCGGTCGTCCTTCCGGAAGGCGCCCAGCGGGGCCAGCCGGCGAACCATCGTGAAGGCGAAGAAGCCGCCCGCGGCGAGGAGCAGGAACGCGGTGATCCAGGGGTTCATGGGGGAGAGATTCTACCCCCTGATTCCGGAATCGGTTCAACTGTTGAACTGCACCGCCTGCCGAAACCGGGCCATCTCGACGGCGTGCTCCACGTAGAGCCGGGCGATGTCCTTCTTCGTGGCCCGCTCCAGCCCCTCGAAGCCCGGGGAGCTGTTCACCTCCATGATCTTCGGGCCGCCCCGCGACTCGAGCATGTCCACGCCGGCCACCTCGAGGCCGATGACCCGGGCCGCCTTCACCGCCGCCTCGGTGTACTCGCGCGTCAGGGTCACGGCCCGCGCCTTGCCGCCGCGGTGGATGTTGGAGCGGAACTCGCCGGTCCGGGCCTGGCGCCGCATCGCCGCCACCACCCGGTCGCCGATGACCAGCGCGCGCAGGTCGCGCCCCTTCGACTCGGCCACGAACTCCTGGAGCAGGATCTCCTGGCCGAGGTCCCAGAAGGTGTCGAGCATCCCCTGCACCTCGTCCATGGTGGAGGCGATCATGACCCCCACGCCCTGCGTGCCCTGGATGAGCTTGATGATGCAGGGAAGCCCACCCACGTGCTCCACCACCTGCGCCACCTCGTCGCGGAAGCGGCACATCGCCGTGCGGGGGATGTCGAGTCCGTAGCGGGAGAGGAGCTGCAGCGCGCGCAGCTTGTCGCGGGCGCGTGCGATGGCGAGGGCGTCGTTCAGCACCGGCACGCCCATCATGTCGAACTGGTTCACCACCGCGAGCCCGTAGGAGGTGATGGAGGCGCCGATGCGCGGGATGACCACGTCGACGGGGCCGACCTCCTCGCCCTGGTAGAAGAGCGACGGTCGGGCCCGCGCCAGCACCATGTTGCAGTGGAGGGTGTCGAGCACCCGGACCCGGTGCCCGAGCGCCCGCGACGCCTCGACGAGCCGCCGGGTGGAGTGGAGCCGCGGGTTGCGGGAGAGGATGGCCACCGTGAGGCGGCGCGCCTTCGCGGCGGGACGAGATCCGTTCCGTGGCATGTCCGGTCGAGCCTACGCCGCGCTCCGGAGAGGGCGCAACCGGCCGGAGATCCCTTCATTGATCGGGGGGTTCGGCGCTGGTAGAACCCTCGATCCCCCGCCAAGCCGCCCGGAGAAGAGACCCGACGTGGACTACAAGGACACCGTCAACCTGCCGAAGACCGACTTCCCGATGAAGGCCAACCTGCCGCAGCGGGAGCCGGAGATCCTGAAGGAGTGGGAGGCAGGCCGGATCTTCGAGAACCTGGTGGCCGCCAACGTGGCCAGGGGGGGCAAGCGCTTCGTCCTCCACGACGGGCCGCCCTACGCGAACGGTCACATCCACATCGGCCACGCGCTCAACAAGATCCTGAAGGATCTCATCGTCAAGTACCGCAACATGTCGGGCCAGGTCTCCGACTACCAGCCCGGCTGGGACTGCCACGGACTGCCCATCGAGCGGAAGGTGGACGAGGAGCTTGGCTCGAAGAAGCGGGACATGGACCGCGTGGCGGTGATCGGGGCCGCCCGCACCTACGCCGGCAAGTGGATCGACAAGCAGCGGGAGGAGTTCAAGCGGCTCGGCATCTTCGGGCGCTGGGACACCCCCTACGCCACCATGGCGAAGGGGTACGAGGCCGACACGGTCCGGGCGCTCGCCCGGGTGGCCGAGAAGGGCTACCTCGTCCGGGGCAAGAAGCCGGTCTACTGGTGCACCACCGATCGCACCGCGCTCGCCGAGGCGGAGGTGGAGTACGAGGAGCACACCTCGCCCTCCATCCACGTGGCCTTCGAGCTTCTGGGCGACCTGCCCGCGCCGGCGCTGGCCGGGCGCAAGGCGAGCCTGGTCGTCTGGACCACCACCCCCTGGACCTTGCCCGCCAACCTGGCGGTCTCGGCCCACCCCGACTTCCTCTACGTCGCCTACGACCTGGGCGGGCGGCTGCTCGTGGTGGCGAAGGACCTGCTCCTCGCCTTCCTGGCCGCCGTCGCGCCCGACGAGCTCCTGGACGGCACGTCGCTCCGCCACCCCGAAAAGGTGCTCGCCACGATGGAGGGGCGCGAGCTCGAGGGGCTTCGCTACCGCCACCCCTTCATGGACCGGGACTGCCCGGTCATCCTGGGCGAGCACGTCACGCTGGAGGCCGGCACCGGCCTCGTCCACACCGCGCCGGGTCACGGCCAGGAGGACTACCAGGTCGGCATGAAGTACGGCCTCGAGGTCCTGAACCCGGTGGACGGCGCCGGGCGGTTCACCGAGGCGGCGGGCAAGTACGCCGGCAAGGAGATCTTCGCCGCCAACGCCGAGATCGTGGCCGACCTGCACGCCTCGGGGCACCTGCTCTCCGACCCGAAGGCCTCGCTCCGCCACAGCTACCCGCACTGCTGGCGCTGCCACCGGCCGGTGGTCTTCCGGGCCACCGACCAGTGGTTCCTCTCGCTGGAGCACGACGGGCTGCGCGCCCGCACCCTCGCCGAGATCGACCGGGTGCAGTGGATCCCGCGCTGGGGCCGCGACCGCATCTACAACATGATCGAGCACCGACCCGACTGGTGCCTCTCGCGCCAGCGCACCTGGGGCGTGCCCATCACCGTCTTCTACTGCGAGAAGTGCAACGAGCCGCTCGTCTCCCCGGCGCTCATGCGGCGGGTGGCCGACGAGTTCGAGAAGGAGGGCATCGAGGCCTGGTACCGGCACGAGCCGGCCTACTTCACTCAGAGTGAAAAGTGCGGGGCCTGCGGCGGCACCGACTTCCGGCGCGAGCAGGACATCCTCGACGTCTGGTGGGACTCGGGCGTCTCCTGGGCGGCGGTGGCCGAGCACGGCCGCAACAGCGAGTTCCCGGTGGGGCTCTACCTGGAGGGGTCCGACCAGCACCGCGGCTGGTTCCACTCCTCGCTGCTCACCTCCATGGCCATCCGGGGCATCGCCCCCTACAGGGCGGTGCTCACCCACGGCTTCGTCCTCGACGGCCAGGGCCGGGCCATGTCGAAGAGCGTGGGCAACGTGGTGGCGCCCGAGGAGATCATCAAGAAGTACGGCGCCGACGTGCTGCGCCTCTGGGTCGCCGCCTCCGACTACCGGGACGACGTGCGGGTCTCCGGCCAGATCCTGGACGGCCTCGCCGAGGGCTACCGGAAGATCCGCAACACGGTGCGCTGGGCGCTCGGGAACCTGGCCGATTTCGACCCGGCCCGGGACGCCGTGCCGGTGGCGGAGATGGAGCCCTTCGACCGCTGGGCCTGCGCGAAGATGGTCGAGTGGCAGGACACGGTTCTCCAGGCCTACGCCGACTACGAGTTCCACGTGGCCTACCACGCCACCATGGAGTTCGTGTCGGTCACGCTCTCGTCGGTCTACTTCGACGTGGTGAAGGACCGGCTCTACACCGCCCGCAGGGACGGGAAGCCCCGCCGCAGCGCCCAGACGCTGCTCCACTGGGTGGCGCAGGACCTGCTCCGCATGCTGGCGCCGGTCCTCTCCTTCACGGCCCACGAGGCCTGGAAGTACCTGCCCGGCGAGAAGGCCCCCACGGTCTTCGAGGCCGGCTTCCCCCGCCGCGAGGCCCCCGCCGACGGGGCCTCGCTCCGCGCCCGGTACGAGCGGCTGCTCGCGGTCCGGTCCGAGGTGCTGAAGGCGCTCGAGGCGGCCCGGCGCGACAAGCTCATCGGGTCGGGGCTGGAGGCGCGGGTGACCGTCTCCGCCGAGGGGGAGACGCTGGCGCTGCTGCGCGACGCGGCGGACGAGCTGCCCACCCTCTTCATCGTCTCCGGCGTGGCCCTCGCCGATGGTACACTCGCAGTGAATGTCGAGCGGGCCCGGGGCGAGAAGTGCGAGCGCTGCTGGGTCTTCGCCGAGGACCGTGGCACGGATCCCGCCCACCCCACGCTCTGCGGGAAGTGCGCGGGGGCGCTGGCATGACGAGGGGCCCGTCCCGCTGGGCGCTCCTGGCCGCGATCTTCGCGGTGATGGTGGCGGGCGACCAGGTGACCAAGTTCCTGGCCGTGGACCGGCTCACCTTCGCCTTCCAGCGGCTGGGCGCCTCCACCCTCGACGCCAAGGTGAAGGCCTTCTACGGCACGAGCCACCTGGAGAGCGTGGCCCGCCCTCCCCACGTGGTGTGGGACCCGATGTGGCGGATGACCTACGCCGAGAACCCGGGCGCGGCCTGGGGCATGCTGCGCGACCTCCCGGCCGGGTTCCGCCACGGCTTCTTCGTGGTGATGACGCTGGGCGCGCTCGGCTTCATCCTCTGGTACTTCCGGCGGCTCCGGGAGGACCAGCGCTACATGCAGGTGGCGCTCGCCTTCATCTTCTCCGGCGCGGTGGGCAACCTCATCGACCGGCTGGCCCGCAGCTACGTCATCGACTTCGTGCAGTGGCACTGGTGGCACCGCCCCGACATCTACTGGCCCATCTTCAACCTGGCCGACTCCCTCATCGTGGTGGGGGTGGCGATGATCCTCCTCGCCCCCAACGAGCAGCGCGCCGGCTCCGGGAAGTCCGGCGCCGCGCCGGAGGTTCAGGCGTAGATGCTCCCCATCCTCCTCCGCATCGTCATCCCGCCCGGGATCACCTGGGTGGTGGCCCTCCTGGTGGGACTCGTGGTGGTGGTGGGGCGGGCCTACCTCCACCGGCGCGAGGCGGCCAGGGAGGACCGGAAGGTCTCGTGGGGGGAGGCCATCTGGTCCGACAAGGCGACGCTCGTCGTCATGCTCCTCGCCCTCTTCGCCGCCTGGCGCTCCGGCCTGATGGGGGACGGGGTGGACGTGCCCCTCCACACCTACGGGGTCATGCTGGCGCTGGGCTTCGTCTTCGCCATCTGGCTCGCACAGACGGAGGCGCAGCGGCAGGGGCAGGATCCGCAGCTCGTGGGCGACCTCTCCTTCTGGATCCTGGTCTCCTCGCTCGTGGGGGCCCGGCTCTTCTTCATCGCGGTGAACTGGCGCGACTACTTCGGGGCGAACGCGCTCGTGGTCACGCGGATCGGACGCATCCCGCGCCTCTTCGCGGTCTGGGAGGGCGGGATGGTCTTCTACGGCGGCTTCATCGCCGCCGCGGTGGCCGCCGCGGTCTACCTCCGGGTGAAGCGGATGCGCTTCCTCCCCTACGCCGACACCCTCATCCCCTCGGTGGCCTTCGGGCAGTTCCTGGGGCGCATCGGCTGCTTCAGCGCCGGCTGCTGCTGGGGGCGAAGCTGCGAGCCGGCGCTCCCCTGGGCGGCCCGCTTCCCCCCCGAGTCGCTCGCCTTCCAGTCGATGGCGGCGCGCCTGAACCCGGCCCGCTTCATCGCGCCCGACCACCTGCACACGCTCCCCATCCACCCGGTGCAGCTCTACGAGTCGCTCGGCGAGCTGCTGCTCTTCGCCTTCCTGTCCATCTGGCTGCGGCCGCGAAAGCACTTCCACGGCCAGGTGATGGCCGCCTGGCTCATGCTCTACGCCGTGCTGCGAACCACCACCGAGACCTTCCGCGGCGACGTGGAGCGCGGGGTCTGGCTGGGGCTGGGAACCGGTCAGTGGGTCTCGATCGGCATCTTCGCGACCGGCGCCGTCATGTGGCTCGTCGGCAGCCGCCTGGCCCGGTCGGCCGTGGCAGCGCTGCCGGGGCGGGCTTAGACTCCCCGCGTGGCGCTTCCACCGAAGAGGCCGGGCGGGCAGCGCGCCGCCGGCTCGCAGGACCCCCTCCTCCCGGAACGTGAGACCGGGAAGGAGAAGCTCGCCAGCGAGCAGCTCGCCAGCGCGCTCGACGCCCTCGAGGAGGAGCTCGAGGAGATCAAGGTGAAGTACGAGATGTACTTCATGGGCGCCGATCGGATGGAGCCCTCCCGCCGCCGGGACGACCTGAAGCGGAACGTCGAGCGGCTCCGGAGCGCCTTCACCCGGAACGCCGGGATCCGCTTCCGCATCCAGACCCTCCACGCCCGCTACCTCTCCTACGAGCGGCTCTGGCTCCGCTCCGGCCGGGAGAAGGAGGCCGGCACCTACCGGCGCGACGTGATGAAGGTTCGCCGGAAGATGGCCGAGGCGCGGGGGCAGAAGGTGGAGGCCGCGCCGGTCGCGAAGCCGGCCGCCCCCCCGCCGCCCCCCCCCGCACCGGCGTCGGTCCTGGGCGACGCCGAGCTGCGCGACCTCTTCGACTCCTACGTGTCGGCCAAGCGGAGCTGCAACGAGGACGTGTCGCGCCTGACGCTCGAGTCGATCGCGCGCACGGTGAACAAGCAGGCCCCCGAGATCGCCGCGAAGTACAAGGCGAAGCGGGTGGAGTTCAAGGTGGTCGTCCGGGACGGGCGCGCCGTGTTGACCGCCGTGCCCCGGAGCTGAGCCGGCCGATCCGGGCTTGCGTCCGTCCGGGAGCGATCGTAAAACAGCCCCCCTCGGTCGTCCGCAAGGGCGGCCGGGCAGCACGCCTGGATAGCTCAGCTGGTAGAGCAGGGGACTGAAAATCCCCGTGTCCCTGGTTCGATTCCGGGTCCAGGCACTTCTACATCTCGCGCCGACATCTCGGGCCCGTCCGACCGCAAGGTCTGGCGGGTCTTTTGTTTTTCGGCGTTGGACGGACGGGAGGAAAGGGGAGGGGCGTGTTGACGTGCGCTCGGACGCCTGGGAGCAGATGGGTCTCCATTCCCACCCTATTACCATCGGCTCCCAGAGCGGCCGCAACAAGTGGTCAGGCTGCGGGGGCCTGACCAACGGCAGGAGGCGGTGCGCTGCCCGGCCCGCGAGGCACGGGAGGAGCCGCGAGGGTGGCGTAGAACCGCTTGGTCGTCTGCGCGGACTGGTGGCCCAGGTAGTCGGAGATGGAGT
>SESG01003440.1_pt1 | contig 32103 bp, 21 predicted proteins | sample 3171421 | NCBI WGS metagenome assembly SESG01 (sample SAMN10866946, study PRJNA518727) | freshwater metagenome | biome: subpolar coniferous forest; feature: holomictic lake; material: water; isolation source: holomictic Lake 227, 6 m and 8 m depth | place: Canada: near Kenora, Ontario | collected...
ATTAATGAACATAGAAATTTTTTCATAATATGAGTTTAATATAAATATCCGATCTTGATCGTAAGAGGTACAATAGGTATAAGTTTGTCATCGTAATCGACCAGTATATGACTGGTCAAATTCAGTGATTTTTGATAACGAATTCCAATGGAAGCGCCTAATTCAACAGCAAAACGGTTTCCAATCACAAACTGGTAGCCGCCACCCATCGCAAAGTCATTGGTTTGTGCTTCCTGGAATTGCAGGTGCCTGGCGCTCAACAGCCAAAAAACACCGCTATGGTCTTCTGAAAAGTAAATTTTCTCTGCGATACCCAAGCTCCATCCAGTGCTGGCAGGGTGGAAGTCGGTATTATACCATTCAGTATCAAAAATACCGATTGGGGAATAAAAGTGATATTGTTTTGACAGCAGTCCGGCCGAGATTTCAGTCCCCAGATACTTCCAATATCGCCTTTCATAAGTAATAGCATATTCGCCCCTGAATGTCTGCCACAGATCGATAGTTACCATATTTTTTGCTTTGCTGATACCCCCATCGTCAAAATACCAGGGCGTAAGCGAAACACTATCCTGTGCTTTGCACAAACCTGAGAAAGCTAAAACAAAAAGACTCAACATGAGAAAAACTGACAGTCGTCTGAAAACAGGCAACTTAACAAAGGGAGGCTGAGAAGGAAAAACAGTCATGAGCAAGGGGAGTAGCTGTAAATACAAGCAATTCGTAGTGCTTTGAATTCAACGAACTAAATTATAAAAAATAATTTGTTAATGGGATTGAAAAATAAATATCATAAAATCTTTCCACTCATACCCTGTTTTTTCATCTATATAAATAGACTCATATGAGTTCAACACAAAAAATGGAAGCAATGAAAGCGAAAATTGATCTTATGAAATTGAGCATGCTGATTGGCATGATCATTTATTCAAGTGGATGCCTATTGGCAACGAATGCACCAATTACTACCATAGATTCGGTAAAGTCATGTCTTAATTCAAATGTCAGCTTTACAATAAAAGTTACTAATTTCAATGGGGTAAGTTCCGCTTCCCTGACACTTCTCTATGACCCGGCAGTCATGACTTTCAACGCTAGCGGGACTTCCCTGAATCCTGCTTTTACGATGCAGATCTATCACAGCAGTCCGCTCGGAGGGTCTTCCTTGCTAAACCAGTTGAGGATTGCTATGTTTAATGTTTCAAGTGCGATAAGCCTTGCTGATGGATCAATCCTGGGGACACTTTCCTTTAATTATATTTCAGGCGCATCGGCTCTTTCGTTCGACAACACTGTGGATTTGGGGCATTCCTGTGAATATAGCGACCTGAGCGGATCCCCTTTCACTGACGTCCCTACTCAGAATTACTACCATGATGGGTCTGTTACAGCTTTGTTGAATCCAATACTAAGCTTACTGCCGATTTCTTCCATTTGTATGGATACAGTGTCCTTTGTATTAAGTAATGGAAGTCCGCTTGGGGGAAGCTATTCCGGACCAGGAATCCTAAACAATGTGCTCTATCCCTCGATCGCAGGTTCCGGCATTCATCAATATACGTTTACCTACCAGAATTCAGCAGGCTGTTCTTCGTCGCTAAGCGGACAATTTCAGGTGAAGCAGAAGTCCAGGGTCAGCGGGACTGTCCGCTATGATAATATTGCAGGAACACAGATAGACAGCGTGAAAATAAAAATTATTAAAACCCCTGGATTGCTTGTTGACAGTGCACTTAACAACAGCAGCGGGGATTATTCGATCGCATGTATCAGTAGCGGGAACTATAGCTTGTCTCCGGATTGTTCTAAAAAATGGAAAGGGGTGAACGCAACAGATGCACTGATTATGCTGAAGCACTCAGTACATCTTTTGGTATTAAGCCCGTTTAAACGAACTGTTGGCGATGTGAATAGCTCAGGAATTATCAATGCCACCAATGCTTTCCTGGTGATGCGAAGATTTGTCGGGTATATCGATCATTTTAGTGTGCCTGATTGGATTTTTCAAAGCCCGACAAGCCTGAGTATTTCAGATTCAAATTCAATAAATGAAGATTTATTGGTTGCTTGCGCAGGGGATGTAGATGGCTCATATCCGGGTTCGTATAAAAAACAGTCTTTTCAGGAAATCCAGGAGATATTGATTACTGAAAATGACAATACGGTTTCACTTCCTGTTACCTTGCATTGTACAAAGGAAATTGCAGCGATCTCCCTGAAGCTATTTATGCCATCGTCTCTTTCATTGCTGAAACTAACTTCAGGTATTGAAGATTCGTATTTAAATAAGACTGATGAATCTGTCAATTTTGGCTGGTTTAGCCTTATGCCATTGCAACAGAATGATAAGCTCGAATTATTCAGGCTGACTATCGATACAAAAGAGGTTCTTCGCTTTCAGGAACTCATTAAAAACCTGGAATCTGAAGTAGAAATTGCTGACTTCAATGGGAATCGGATTGATGACTTTAGCCTGTCGATTCCTAAAGTTGTTTTCTCAAATCCTTTGACAATCATAACAAAATCTTTAATTCTGAACAGTGAAATGGAAAGCATAGATGTTACAAGCTCGCAGGCAGGCTTCCTGGATATCCGGCTTTTTGATCAAAGCGGGCAAAAAATAGGCACAATTGTAAATGAATATACTTTGTCAGGGCATCATCATTTTTCCTTCTCGCAAACCGGGATTAAAGCCGGGATGTATTTCATCAGGGGAAGCCTGAGAACGGAGAATAATTGTTGGGAGCGGAATTGTAAAGTAATTTTTCTATAAAGAAATTTACCTGGCAGCTTGTGGTTTTATACTTGCTTTCAGCCCTTTAAAAAGTAAGGCCATGCCCAGCATTTGTACAAGATGGAAGATACCGTTGTGATCAAATTGCCAGATGAAATTGAGCGAGATGCTGTCAGTGGCCTGTATTACGGCAGCGACAATAGACATTAAAATGCCAAGGGCCATGTACCAGGCGCCGCTGAGGTTGCCGCGAATGGACAGTATTCCATAAGAAATCAAAGCAAAAACCATAGCAACAGCTTCGTATAGGATAAATACAAAGAACTGACCGGGAATGATAATTGTTATTGCGTAAAAAACAACACCTAAACCAAGACTTACAGGCAGTACAGCATGAGGCAGCCTTCCGTTTAAGTCATAAAAAACTCCGGCAATAATCAACGAGATCATCAATCCTAATGACAGGTTTATGGGTTGCCAAAGGATAAAATTGAACGCAGCACTCATTTGCAGGCCGTGGGCCGCGGAGGCGATGATGGATCCTATACCCAAAAGGCTAAAAGCCCAAGTCCAGATAGCTGTTTTCTTCGGCTCATTCTGATTCCCTGTTTTGTAGACCATCCGGGCAATGCTGAAAGAAATAACTGCCAGCATGATGTCAGTGAAAGCTGTTGTTTGTTCAGAGGGGATATCAATTATATGCATGGTAATTAAAATTTGAATAAGCATTTAACCTTATAGTGTACATAGGTTGTTTCTATGAGACCTATGGGCCAGGCTTAATAATAATTAATGGCGCTTAAGCAGCAAATGCAGTTTCTCGAGCCGCATCACCGGTAACATAAATAATACAATAATTAAAGTCCCTGCAGCCAGTTTCATGAACTCATTCGGGAATGGAATCCAGGCATGAATAATATACAAAATGACGGCATAGCCCATATAGGCAAAGAACTTACGGAGGTTGTAGGGAATAGGGTAATATTTTTGTCCATAGTACCAGGATATTGCCATCATCAGGAAATAAGTTAGAAAGCGAACCCAGGCAGCGCCCATAAATCCCAAATAAGGGATAGCGACGAAATTAAGAATCAGGCTGAAAGCCGCACCACCCAGTGCAATATAGGCGCCGAAAAGGGTCTGGTTGGTAAGTTTATACCAAACGCTCAGGTTGTAAAAAACGCCCAGGAAGAAATTGGCAAGCAATAAGATAGGGACAACCTTTAAGCCGGAGTAATAATTTTCGCTGACGAAATGCCGGATGCCGTCGATATATACCATTGTTCCAAGGAAAATCAGGGCACAAACAATGGTAAAAAATGTCATGACCCGGGCATAGGTCAATTGGGCTTTTTCATCTTTGGACTCAGTGAAGAAAAAGGGTTCTGCCGCGAATCGAAAGGTCTGAACGAAGAGTGTCATCAGGACGGGGATCTTATAACAAGCTCCATAGATCCCCAATTGGGCCATTGCAGTGGATTTGTCGGGAAGCAGGTGTTTTAAAAGGATACGGTCAAAGGATTCATTAAGGGTGCCGGCCAGGCCCATGATGAGTAATGGCCAGGCATAGCGGAACATATGATTCCAGAGTTTTTTATCGAATTCCCATTTAATATCAAGCATCATTGGGAGTACCATCAGCAGTGTTGCTACTGAAGCAATAAGGTTGGCAATAAAGATATATCCCACGCCGATCTCAGGATTGTAAACTAAAGAAACAAGACTAGCCCAGAAAGTCCCGGCTTGATTTTTCAGTATCCAAGGGAACACAAGCAGGAACAATACGTTTAAAATGACATTGATGCCAATCCAAAGAATTTTCAGCGTCGCAAAGCGTAGCCCACGGTTTTCCTGACGAAGCCGGGCAAAAGGAATTGCAGTGATGGCATCGAGCGCAATAATAATGGCGAACCAAATGATGTATTCGACATGCTTGCTGTAGCCCAGCATGTCTGCCACTTGTCTTCCAAAGAGAAAACTCAATAAAATAAAACCCACGGAACTGGCAACAAGGGAAACGAGGGCAGTGCTGTACACCTTATTGGGATCTTCATCACGGGTATAGCGAAAAAAAGCTGTCTCCATCCCATAGGTCAGTACTACGAAAAATAGCGCAACGTAGGCATACATTTCTGTTACCACGCCATAGGCTTCAGGCGCAAATATCCTGACATGCAGTGGAACCAGCAACCAATTGAGCAAGCGGCCGAGGATGGAACTGAGTCCGTAAATGAGGGTTTGTCCGGCGAGGCGGCGGATTGGTTTCAATGGCGAGGATTTGGTGCGGTAAAAATAACTAAAATAGAGATATCGGTTGAGGGCTTTTAGCTGAGGGTTGTTAAGCTGAAAGAGGATCGTATCAGCCGTCAGCTTAAAAGCCTTCAGCCTTTAGTTTGCCGCCGGAAATATCAACGTAAAAGTCGTTCCCTTTCCTTCAACAGAGTGGAAGCTAATGTCACCGCCGCATTCCTGCATGATATTCTTCACCATGCTCAGGCCAAGTCCCATTCCGGCTGATTTTGTCGTAAAATTAGGGGAGAAGATCCTTGGCTGTTGTTCTTCTGGAATGCCGATTCCGTTGTCGGTAAATTCAAGCTTTATTTCGTGATGGTTCATATGCAGTGCGATCGTAATAATTCCTTTATGAGCGGTGGGGAATGACTGTATGGAATTCCGAAAGAGGTTGCTAAAAATCCGGTGTAGCTGTTGCCTGTCTGCCCTGATCAGGTAAGGAGGAGGCTGCGTCATCACAAAGCGGGGTTCGAAAATCTGTTGATTGTGGAAGAGGTCAAAAGCATTCTGAACGATCTCTTCGAGTTTGAGTAATTCCAGTCGTGATTGTGGCATCTGGGCAAAATCAGAGAATTCCGAAGCAATGGCTGAAAGGGTGTCGATCTGTTCGACAAGGCTATTGGAGAATCTTTGCAGGCGCTGATCCCAGTCACTTTCTTTTTCGTCCCAGGCTTTTTGCAAGAGCTGGACGCTAAGCTTCATCGGTGTTAGCGGATTCTTGATCTCGTGGGCAACCTGGCGGGCCATTTCACGCCAGGCGCTTTCGCGCTCGGATTGTGCAAGTTGTTCTGCACTTTGCGCCAGCTTATCAATCATATTGTTGTATTCATCAACCAGCAATCCAATCTCATCTTTACGGTTCCATCCGAGTTTTTCATTTGATTTTCCGAGTTTGACATGGCTTATTTTTTCGCGGATTACTCTAAGCGGACGCGTAATGTAGGTTGCGATAAAAACGGCAAATATTACTGCCAAAACGATCAAAATGACATAGATGTTGAGGAAGGCTACGAAGAATGTCGTGATTTCTGAACGGAGCTCTCCTTGTTTTGCAAAATATGGAAGGTTCAGATAACCAATTAGTTCGTCTTGCTCATTACGCAAGGGCATATAGGCAGAGAGGAATCCGTATTTTCCTATTTTCTCTTCCTGCACCAGAATTGATTTTTTGTTTGTGTTTAATTCAAAGTAGGCCGGGTTATCCATTTTCGTTGACAACAAACCTTCCTCGAAGATCTGTGGACGCGATGAGGCCATAAGATTACCATGGAGGTCATATAAATTGATGTCAGTAAAGAAAATGAGGGAGTATTTATTGAGAAGAAAATAGAGGTCATTGCCCAATGTGGGTGTTAAAGGACCGTTTTTCGACAATCTTTGTTGAAGTTCTGAAAGAACAGAATGGGTTTTTTCTCTTAAGTTTTGAATGTTTTTCGTGCTGTATAAACTGTTTATGTAGCGGTAGGTGACGTATCCTGTGATGATAAATGCAGAAACGATGAGCGAGATCATATACATCTGTAAACGGTTACTAAAATTCATTTCCGACAATCGGGGAATTCGAGTATATCCAGATAAAAACAAGATGATAAAAAGAAAGACAGAATAAAATATGAGCAAATAAGAGACCGGAGTCAGGATGTTTCGCCATGACTTTTCATGTTGGCTAATCACGATTATTTTATCTTTATCTGTCTGGTAAGCCAGGTGATTGTAATCGCCCATTTTGTAGTATGAAAAAAGGTCGCTCCCATAATCATGGGGAGTCAGGCGCAATGCATAAGCGAATTTTCCATTGCTTCTAACCAAAGATTGTTTGTAATATGTAGCATATGAATATTGGTTCAGATCAGGGCTGAATCCTGATTTTTTACTCATAAGGAGTTCAGGATATCCAAGTCCTTTAGGAATAGATTTTGATACAATATCCAGGTAGATTTTAACTTTTATTTTAAAATCGTCAGTTGAGAGGTAAAAGGGGAGCTCTGCAAGATAATTGATCGATTCATTTCCGTAATCCAGGTAATACATTAAAGGCGTTGATGTAGGTTTGCCAACGCTGTTAATTGTTTCTTTAAAATAGAGTTCGCAATCTACCAAAGCATTATCAGGAACGACAACATTTAACATTCTTCCCGGGTGGCATAGCGTGAAAGTCAGGTTGTATTTTGCCCAATAATCACGGAAGTATTTTGAGCGAATAAATTCAAATGCCTTGTCTTCTCTCACATCGCTGAAGACAGCGGCCAGCATGTCTTTTTTGAGGATGTCATCTTTAAGCATTAATTTATACTGTTCTTGTATCAGGTATTCCGCAATAGGATCTCTTTCGACACTAAGTTTTTCTGCAAGAAGTTTGCGTTGTGCCGCCTCCCTGTTGTTAAGAGAATTGGCAAGAATATAAGAGGAAAAAAATGTAAAAATCAGGATGCTAAACAACAACACGTGAAATTTCAGGAAGGTTTTATTATTGCGCTGCGCCAGGTGTAAGGCTGTAATCAGAAAAATCGAAAACAAAAAAGTGAAGAGAACATAGCTTGGCCAGAAATACATGAGTGTCCCCAAGGCTAGAAACGAAATTAGGGCCGGATAAATATTGGTGAGGATTGAACTTGTTTTGTCATAAACAAAGTTTAGGAGAGAGAAAGAGACAAGGAAAACCCCCATAAAACTGGATGCAGTGATACAAAATGCATAAAAAGTGGTGGCATTAAAAGAAACGGGGTTGGAAAGATCGACAGGTATATTTGAATTGAGAATTAATCCGGTGTATAACTCTTTATACAGCATAAGTAAGCCAAGGATCGCGGCGTGAATAATGATTGATAAAACAAATCTCTGTTTTTTTGGCCGGATAAATTTAAAGAGTGATTTGTTTCTTAAAATGATTGTTCCAAGGAAAAGGAAACAAAGACTGTTAATTAAAAGGTCTCCTAAAGAAGGAAGGACAGAAGAGCTGGCATAGAAAACAGGTCCGAACAGTTCCGTTTTGTATAAATCATATGGGATTCTGAAATAGAATAAGATGGCACGGAGCAGGAAAAATCCAAGAGAAAATAAGAGCAGGAAAATTAATTTTCTGTCTTTGAAAGCTGGTGATTTAATGAGCAGTAATTGGATGCTCAAAAGGAAGGTAAAAAATGAACTCAGGTATAATATGAGGAGCAAGGCAACGAATACATCGCTGTGATGTTTTTGTTTGGCAGGGTGGAGGTAGAATAATATTTCGCCACCGGACCCGCTGATTGCGTTGCCATTGTTTTGTTTAGAAATTTCAAAATTCCAATTAAAACCAAGGTCTTTGTTAAAGCCGTTAATCAGGTATTCATTTTCATATGGGTTATTGAATTGGATAACATACAATCCCATCCAGGTATAGTTGCCTTGGCTGCGGTATTTTATCAGATACTTGCCGTTGGCTAGTTCCAGTAAGGGGGAGCATAGGTCGGTGCTGTCACGTTTAAGCGGAAACGGAGCTTTGTTCTCTGACCAGAATATTAAAGAGTCTTTTTGGTATAAAAGGAGTAAACAACCTTTGCTTTCAAAAAGGTCATGGGTACGATTCAGGAGTAGGGCGGAATTTTGACACGAGTCAGGGGAGAGGGGTAAAGAGTTCAAAAGCGAACTCAGGTCTTTTTCTTTTTGTTGAATTGTATTTTCCAGATATTGAGCTGCTTTTTCAATCGGGATTAACTTGAATTCGCGATTCGAAAAGAACAGGGCAAAGCCAAAAAGCAGCAAGGAAAGTGATAAATAATATAAGCCTTTGTATTTCAATGACATAATAAATTATAAAGTATATAATCTACAGATAATCAGCAATGTAAAATTGGCGTTAAATAAAGCCATTGGATCGATTTTTTGGCAAGAGGGATAGGTTGGCCTTCAAAACAGGCTTCCGCTTTTTATAGGGCTTATAAAGGGCTTATTTCTTTTTGAGAATATAAATGAGGCTGGAATAGTTTCCAAGGTTTGATTTCGCATCGGCGTTTGATTTCCATCCTTTGAGAAATGCGTCAAGGTATCCGGAGTTCCCGGATTTGTATTTTTCGCTTAGCAGGCTGATATAATAAGCGTCAAGTTTCATGGGCTCCTGGCGGATAAATTCAAGCGGGAAATTTTGAATCAGGCGGCGGAATGAGGCAGGGGCAAAATGATAGAGATGACGGGGAACGTCGTATGCCGCCCAGAACTCTTTATAATAATGGGCATCCCATGAGTTGGCATTGGGTAGGGCGATGATCAGAAGTCCGCCTGGTTTAAGTGCCTGAACCAAAGTAGCGAATCGTTCCTGGAGCAGCGGGACATGTTCCAGGACGTGCCAGAGGGTTATCGCGTCAAAGCTGGAAGGTTCAAGTTTGTGAACATAATTTTCTTCTTCTACTCTAAGTTTGTGTAATTGTGTGGCTGTATTCCGAGCGTTTGTATTTGGTTCGATGCCTAATGTATCAAGCCCATGTTGTTTACAATAGTGAAGGAAGTTTCCGGTTCCACATCCGTAATCAAGAATTTTACTTCCAGCGGGGAGGTGCTTTAAAAGTTTAAATTTCTGGGCGAGAGCATATTTGCGGGCTTGTTGATAGACTATGCTCAACAGGCCTTTGTTCTCGTCGGAATGAGAAATGTAATCTTTTGATTCATAATAGGAGGGAAGTTCTTCAGGGCTGGGCCTGGGGTTTGTAAACATGAATAAACATTGTTTACACTTTTCAATTGAAAAGTTTTCATTTGTAAGAAAGTGATCCGGGATTTCCAGGAATATTTCTTTTTCAGTGTGGCCGCAAACGGGGCATTTATCTATGTATTCCATTGATTATTAATTATTTATCAAAAGTGTTTCACGTGAAACAATTGTCAACGGCCAAAGTACACTATCAGAATTGAGATGTCTGCAGGTGTAACCCCGCTAATGCGGGAGGCTTGTCCCAGGGTATGGGGTTTCATTTTACTTAATTTCTCCCGGGCTTCATAGGAGAGTGATGTCAGGCCATTATATTCAAAACCTGAGGGGATTTCCAGATTTTCAAAGCGGGAAAGCTTGAGGGCAATTTCCTGCTCTTTCTCTAGATAGCCTTCATACTTGATTAAAATTTCAGCTTCCTCAAGGCTCTCAGAATCGTTTAAAAGTTTCTCGCTGTAGAATTCCCCTAAAGATGGAATCGTGGCGAGGATGTCCATGATGCTAACCTGTGGCCTGAGGATAAGGTTTGACAGTTTGCTTTTCCGGCTGATTGGGCTGGTGCCAAGTTTTTCGAGCAGGGGGTTAATCTCGGCCGGATCGGTACTTTCTTTATGCGTATAATCTATGGCAAGTTTTATTCGCTGAAGTTTTTCCTCCACTCTTTGCATTCTTTCCTCCGAAGCAAGACCTAGTTTGTGCGAACGTGGTGTCAGGCGAATATCGGCATTGTCCTGTCTCAGTAAAAGTCGGTATTCCGCTCTTGAGGTAAACATGCGGTATGGCTCATCGACACCTTTGGTGATAAGATCGTCGATAAGGACGCCAATATAAGCTTCAGCCCTTCCGAGGATAAATGGGGCTTCATCCTTAACTCGTAAGTGAGCATTGATCCCGGCCATAATACCCTGTCCGGCGGCTTCTTCATAGCCTGTGGTTCCATTAATCTGGCCTGCAAAAAATAGTCCGGAAATTAGCCGGGTCTCCAGGTTGTAGCCAAGCTGGACCGGTGGAAAATAATCATACTCTATGGCATAGCCCGGACGGAATATCTTCGCTTGCTCAAATCCCTCAATAAGTCGTAGTGCTTTTAACTGGACCTCGTCTGGCAAGGAAGAAGAAAATCCATTGATATAATATTCTATGGTATCCCAGCCCTCGGGTTCGACAAAAAGCTGGTGGCGGTCTTTTCCTGCAAATCGATCAATTTTGTCTTCTATCGATGGGCAATATCTTGGGCCCACCCCTTGTATCCGACCGCTGAACATGGGCGATTCATCAAAACCTGTCCGTAGCATCGCATGCACCTTTTCATTGGTATACGCTAAATAACAACTGCGCTGGTTCTGCAGGGGAGGTGTCTCGGTATAAGAAAATTTACCCGGAACTTCATCGCCGGGCTGTTCAATCAGGCGGGAGAAGTCTATAGAGCGTCCATCGACACGAACGGGTGTTCCGGTCTTCATACGGTCGGATTCGAAGCCCAGATCAAGAAGGCATTGCGTCAGGCCTGTTGAGGAGGATTCCCCGATACGCCCCCCGCTGAAGTTCTTTGTCCCAATATGAATGATCCCGTTTAAAAAAGTACCGTTGGTTAAAATGACGGTCTTTGCCGTGATGTGTTTCCCCATGCCGGTGATCACACCGCTTACCCGTTTGTCATGTGTTGTAATGCCTACAACCCTGTCCTGCCAGAAGTCAAGATTCGCGGTATTCTCAAGTAATTCTCTCCACTTGATGGAAAAAAGCATGCGGTCATTCTGAGCTCGAGGGCTCCACATAGCAGGTCCTTTGCTTCGGTTTAACATCCGGAACTGAATGGCACTGTAGTCGGACACAATACCTGAGTACCCGCCCAGTGCGTCAATTTCTCTGACGATCTGCCCCTTTGCAATGCCGCCCATGGAAGGGTTACAGGACATCTGAGCCATGTTCATCATATTCATAGTGATCAGCAATACACTCGAACCCAGCCCCGCTGCAGCTGCCGCTGCTTCACAACCAGCATGGCCTCCGCCAACAACAATAACATCGTACTCCTTGAACATGGATCTAATCTAATTTGCAATAAAAGAAAACAGGAAATCCCCTGGCAGTTCCCAGAAGGAGCTTTAGTTATCAGGAATTCCGAAGCAAAGATAGGTACAAATTTTCCTTCTGCCTCATGAGCTTCTTTTGGGAGGAAGTCTTATCAGAATATCCCAGCAAATGGAGGACTCCATGGGCCATCACCCTGCAGGTTTCCTCCCTGACAGAGACTTTATATTCTGCGGCGTTAGCCTTAAGTCTTTCCAGACTGATATAAACTTCTCCGTTAATGAGGCGGTTTTTCGTGGATTTGTCTGACAAATCGAATGTAATCACATCTGTGAGCGTGTCGTGTTGCAGCCACTCTTGATTCATGCTGAGTAAATATGAATCACTGCAAAAAATGAAATTGATTGCTATTAAATCCGCATTTTCTTTATTGACGAGATCTTTAATCCATGTCTTTAACAGACGTCTTGACTTCAGATTGAGACTGACGTCGACCGTATAAAAATGTACAGTGGAGGAGGACATGAAAGGAGGTTGCGTTTACTCGCGGCTTTTTTCCGTCTTTTTCTCTTCAGGATGATAGAAGCTATGCAACATACGGGAGCGTTCCACTGAAAGCTGATAGTTAATACTGGAGATGTGGAATCCAAACTGGATCAGACTGCCGTTTTCTTTGAATACAACCTCATCACTCAGCGTACGGATCAGATAAAGACCTTTTCTTGAAGCAGGAGCTTCTTCATCCGAGCTCTCTGTAGGGTCAGGGACGGCATGATAGTCGAAGCCGCTACCTTCATCTCTGACAGAGAATTTTAAACCGTGAGGTCCGGATTCAAACTGAATATTTACTTTTTTGTCAGGCTTGCCTTGATTCCCATGAACGATCGCATTACTACAGGCTTCGGTAACTGCAACAAGAATGTTGCCGAAGTAAGTGTTGTTGATGTTGTATTGGTCGCAGATTTCTTCAACCATCCCGCTAACGAGGTTGAGATTTTCAAGACTAGACCCGATGACGAGTTGCTGTAAATTTGCTATCATAGAATGTTATTGTTCAAAGTTGTAAAAGTACAAACTTACCTTGTTTTTATAAAAAGAATTTAAGGTAGGAGGCACGGTTTTTAATAACTCCGTTTCACGGGACTTGAGTTTAGTATACTCGAAAAAGTCCTTTGGGTTACTAAAATTCTGATTTTTTGCTTCAGTAGATTCTCTTCTTTCCTCTTTCTCCCGTTCCTTCTGAGCATTCTCAGATTCAAGTAAACGTGTAAGAATCTCTTTCTGACGCATTAGGGTCTGCTGTGTTATACGTTTATTTACGAGATCGGTTTCAGTTTCTTCCATATCCTGCAAGGCTTTGTTCATCCCCCCTGCACTTTTCCCTTCTTTGGCCATTTCATCTCTTAGTTCTTGAAGCTGCTTGCGTATGGCTTGCTGTTGTGCTGCCATCCTTGCAAACTCTTCGCTTTGGGAAGGTTGGCCGGGACCTGGCTTCCCAGGCCCTTTCTCCATCTGTTTTTTTGCATCTTCCATCTGCTTGTTCAAAGCTTCCTGGAGTTTCTTCATGGATGGACTGCCTTCGCCTTTTTTTCCTTTTCCACAGCCGGATTTTCCACCACCCTTCATTTCCATCTGCTGTTGTTGCATCTGGTCTTTGGCTTCCTGCAACAGTAAAGCCAGGTTGTTAACGCCTGTCATGACCAATTGCTGCTTTTCAACAGCCGTTGGAGTACGTCTTTCAGTCATCTCTTCTAGTACCTTGTCGACATTCTGGTTGATTGCAGAGATCTCACGATTGATCAGCGGTTTTAAAGAAGCCTGTCGTTTGCTGAGTGCAAACAAAGAATCTTCAATCATCTGAAGATCATCTTTTAGGTTTTTCTCATCCTTGATTAATTTAACATATTGCGGATCATAAGTCTTTGTTTTCCCAATATTCAACATTAAAGATTCCTGGTTGAACGACACCTGGATCAGGTTTTCCAGGATCTGACGCATCGATTTGAGGTCATCTTCCATATCCTTCCCTTCCATGCCTTGCATCATCTGATCCATCTTTTGTGACATCTCTTTCATTTTCTGAGCAGCATTTTTTTGCGACTGAGCAGCCTTCTTGTTTTTCTTGTTCTTCAGGCTTTCAGAGCTGTTCTTCATGTCGTTTTTGATGTCTTGTTGTTTCTCATCAGTGTTCTCCATGGTTTTAGGCTCTTCCAGTTCTTTATTTTTCTCCTGGAGGTCTTTCATGTCTTCAGAGATTTCTTCAAATTCTTTGTTCAGATCATCTTGTTTCTTTTCTAAATCTTTGTTGTCAGCGTCTTTTTTAAGGGATTCCTCTGATAATTTTTCCTGATCTTTTTGCAGTGAGTCAAGCTTTTCTTTAGTTTCCCCCATTTTCTTCTCAAGTTCAAGCTGTTTGTAAATCTCAAGGTTTCTGTCCAATTGTTTTTCGAGATCTTCACTGTTTAGCTGTACTTTATCGAGCATTTCCGACAATTTGTTTTTGTCGAGCTTATCCATCATTTTTTGCATCTCCTCCATCGTCTTTTTCATGTCATCCGACATTACTTCCCTGAAGAGATCTTCTAATTGCTTTTGTTTGTCAAGGATACGTTCCTCTTGTGTTCTGTATTGCTCGTCGCGGAGCGTATTGTTTTTGTTTTCTTTTTGCATCTTCTCCACTTTATCCTGGAGATTTTGTTGCAGATTTAACATATCCTGAAGCTGTTTTTTCTCCTGCCATCCCAGTTCCTTCTTGTCGACCATCTTCTGTTGCAGATCTTCCACGATTTTTTTTAATTTTTGGGCATCTTTGATGGCTTCATCCATCTCATCTTTCATTTGCTTGCTGGATTTCTCGCGTTTTTCGCTAAGTTCCTGTAGCGTTGGAGATTTGAAGAACATTTTCTGAGTGCGGGATGACTTATTGCCACTCACTTCATCGTTGTCCCAAACTTCAAAATAATATTCAAGCCCGTCACCAGGGACCATCGCTAATTTAGCTAAATCAAAGAAATGGAAGTATTGTTGCTGTGTTACAGTAGAATTGATTCCAATAGTATCGTAATTGATTATATTACTGGTGTTTAGCGAGTCGCTACCCTTTAATATCCGGTAATTAAAACGTAGTTTGGTAAAACCATAGTCATCTTTGATCATCCCCTTGAAATATAACCTTTTATCGTAGATTGAGTCCTTAAATTCTTCAACAGTAATGGAAGGATATAAATCTGGGATAATGTTAATCGCATAGGACAATGAATCCTGGTTTTTCAGGAACTCATTGTAAGTTGTAACGGAATAAGTTTGGCCTTCACGGAAGCTGCTGGCATAAGTGAAGGTATTGGTCCCTTTTTGTTCCAGCTTCTGGACTTTATCTTTGAAACGTAAGATTAGTTCTTTGGTGTCGCGGGTATAAAATCTCCATTGGATCAGGGTACCGAAAGGAACAAGAACATCACCCGTATTTTCCAGTACGTCATTTGTTTTATGGGTATAGTGTGGGTAGATCAGTTCAATTTCAAAGTTGAGGACGATAGGTCGCGGTAAAACTGTAAGTTCATATTCTTTGGTCCGGAAATCTTCAGCAGAGATTTGAAATAAAACATTGTTTTGCAAATTGTTAAAATGGTAATGATAGAGGATGTTACTTTCTTTGACCAGGCGGAATTGAGCATTCCCATATTCAATAAAGAGATTTAGGGGAATTTCCTCCCCGCTCACACTGATATCCAGTTGAAAATCTCCTTGTTGTACTGCTTTCAGGCTTTTATTCAGGATTTCAATCTTAAAAGGGACTGGCTTTTCGTAATATACGTTATGATGAATTAGTCGGGTGGTTGGTCCGGTGATGAAAGAAGGAGCAGCCAGCAAGAGAATAAGAATGATTAAAAGGGGTGGTAGTGCGTAGGGAATGTAGCGGCTGTTTTTCTTCAGGTCAATGGCACGTTGAAAAGGTATGGGTTTCAGGTGCGAGATCTTTTGCTCGATACTGGCTTCAATCAGTTCTGCATGGGTAGGGTCATAATCGCGTAGGCGGCGTAACTGAAGCGTGTTTATCAGTCGATCCTGAATATCACTAAAGTGCTTCCCGATAATTTCTGCGGCCTGGTCGTGGCTGATGATTTTACCGATGTGGTAAAGTTGAAAAAGAGGCAATAGGACCAAATATGTAAGCAATCCACTGTTAATCAGGACATAGGAATAAAAAAGGAAGGTTCGTGCCTTTGGTTCCAGGTGACTGTAGTACTCAATTCCTGCAGTGATCAGGTAAGTTCCCAAAAAAATTCCACTGAGCAGAATAGCGCCGCGAAGGAGTTTATTCCTGTAATATTTACGGATAAACTCATCCAGTTTTTGAATCAGGATCGTATAATTGTCAGTGATCATCGCACTAAATTTCTCTTAATTTCCCTGAGTTGAGAACACCTTTTGTTTGTCTTTGTTCAGGAATGCCGCTCAAACGAGGCTTCGCCCTCCATATTTTGTAACTTTGCAAAGATAGAAAAACCACCTGTCTTTTCAGCTATGGATATAAGCAAGCCTATTTACAAACGAATTGTACTTCTTTGGATATTTGTGTTATTGTTTAATATATCATACAGTCAATCAATAGAATACAAATCAATAATTCAATCTGAATCCGGGGCTTTTCAAAACAAAGTGCGTAAGGTTCAAAGCAATTTAAATGACCTATATGCGAATTATGATGTAAAATATTATCGTCTGGATATTAATCTTGAAGCAGATACATCCTATATAAGTGGAAGAGCGGATATGACTTTTCTGGTTGTCGGAAATTCTATGGATACTTTGGTTGTGGAGCTTTTGGCTCAAATTTCAATTGACTCCTTAAAAATAAATGGGGTAAATAAAAGTTTCACCCGGCTCGGCGACAGTGTTTTTATCTTATTCAGCCCGCTACCTGCGATGGGTGAATATATGCAATTAAGCACCTGGTATCATGGAAGCCCTCCTACCAGCGGCTTCTTTACAGGACTGAACTCTGCTTATTTTCCAGAGTGGCAAAGTCATGTGACCTGGTCATTATCTCAACCCTGGATGGCAAAGGAGTGGTGGCCATGCAAGCAGGATCTCAAGGACAAAGCCGATTCTTCTTCGGTAATTGTCACCACGAGCAATACAAACAAGGTTGGGTCCAATGGCTTATTATTTTCAGTGGATAGTTTGCCGGGGAACAAAGTTCGTTATGAATGGAAGTCTAAAAATCCCATTGACTTTTACTTAATTTCGGTAGCTGTCGGTCCATTCATGGATTATAGTATCTATGCAAAACCGGAAGGGCTCAATGATTCCATTTTAATTCAGAATTATTTATTCAATGTTCCTGGATGTTTGCAGCAATATCAGGCCAATATTGACAAAACGCCTTCTTATCTTGAGTTATTTTCAAAGCTCATCGGACTTTATCCTTTTTGGAAGGAGAAGTATGGGCATTGCATGGCTTACCTGGGCGGGGCAATGGAGCACCAGACGATGACTACTACCGGGGATTTTGGGCCGGATCTGATCAGTCATGAGTTATTTCATCAATGGTTTGGGGATCATGTAAGCTGTGCTACTTGGAATGATATCTGGATCAATGAGGGATTTGCGACATATGGCAGCTATCTGGGCAGGCAATATGTTGAAAATCAGCAAAGTGCAGATGCTTTTATGTATGGGGTTCATGATGTGGTCTTATCAGTTCCTGACGGGAGTGTTTATATTCCTGATTCCCAGGTAAATGATATTAACCGGATTTTTGACGGCAGGCTTTCTTACAATAAGGGTGCTGCAATCATTCACATGCTTCGGTTTGAGATGAAAAACGACAGCTTGTTTTTCAACACATTGAAGGGATTTCAGCAACAATATTCGAACAGCACAGCCAGCGGGTTGGATTTTAAAGACTATGCTGCGAATTTTTCAGGATTAAACCTGGATGATTTTTTCAATCAATGGTATTTTGGGGAAGGCTATCCCACGTATTTTATCAATTACCTCAAAGTGGGAGACAGTTTGTTTCTTCGTTCTGCGCAAGCCCCGTCCTCTGTTGTGACGAGTTTGTTTAAAATGAGCCTGGAGTTGAAGATTGTATATCCGGGAGGAGATACGACCATTCGATTTTACCAGGACCAGGCGATGCAGTATTTTAAAATTCCATTTACCCGCCAGGTTAGTTGGCTTGTGTTGGATCCGGCCGGATGGTGTTTGTTAAAAGTCGGTGGAATACAGGAAGGTCTGGAAGTTACCTCTGATCTTGTTGAATTTAAAATCTTCCCAAATCCGGCTTCTGACATACTTCAGATTGATTTCCTGACAAATAAGCCGGAAATGCATACATATCTTATTACAGATGTTTCAGGCAGAATGATCAGGTCGTTCTCGAGCGAGGCTTCGAGGCTTGAAATGAATATTGAGAATCTGGCAAAGGGGATTTATTTTCTTCAGACGAACTGGCAATCATCAACGATTCGCAGGAAGTTCATCAAAGGCTGATCAGTTTTGTAGATATCCCTGGCGGATCCAGATATTGAGTTTTGTGATCGCGCAATTGTCAATTTGTGGCTGGTCTTTCGGCATGGCGCTAAAACCACTTGAATGGTTGATGGTGCCCATCAGGTGTCCATTGCCAGCATAATAGGCTAAATCGGGATAATTATCAAGGTTAACCCCTGTGGCATTTCCGCTAGAATGACAAGAATTACAAGATTGTTGCATTATGGATACAATCGTATTAGTGTAGGTAACGTTTGATGTATCGCATGCAGGAACGCTTCCATATAGATCTTCTTCTTTATCATAATAACAACCTGACACGAGAGATCCCAGAAGAATAGAAAGCAATAGAGGCAATAATGTCTTTTTCATGCGAACAGTATCAAATTATTAATGAAAATAAAACAGATAGCATTTAATTCAAATGTAGGCAAAAATAGGAATAAAAATTTATTTTGCAGTCTAAAAAGAAATAACTATCTTTGCAGCGAAATTAACGTAGGACATTTTTTGCTTGTCTGGCGTACATCAGGGAAAGACATTTGAGGGGACTGAGTCCCCTCTTTTATTGATATACTATTGATTATGATCACAATAGATCAGATAAAAGACTTAACACAGGAATATTTTGAGGGAAAAGAGATTTTTCTTGTAGATATTCGTGTGCGGGTTGGAAATATAATCAATGTCTTTATTGATGGGGATCATGGTGTATTGATCGATGATTGTATTGCCCTCAGCAGGTTTATTGAGGGGAGCCTGGATCGTGAAACAGAGGATTTCGAGCTCACTGTTTCAACTGCAGGTCTTGATCTGCCTTTGAAACTCATTCGTCAATACCCTAGGAACATTGGGCGAACGATAGAAGTTACGCTGCAAAGCGGGCTTATTTTGATAGGGAAATTAACAAAAGTGGATTCTGAAAATATAGAAATAGAAATACCTGCACCCAAAAAGAAGACTGAAGGGCAAGTTTGGGGATTAACCCCCGTGGTTTTCAGTGATATCAAGGGAACTAAAGTAATGATTAGTTTTAAATAGAAGGACAAATCTTTCAATAAGAAGAATATGGAACACATTAATCTGGTCGAAACCTTTGCGGAATTCAAAGAATTCAAAAATATTGAAAGGGAAACGCTGATGCGTATCCTTGAAGATGTTTTCAGGCATATGCTGACCAAGAAATATGGCGCAGCAGATAATTTTGACATCATTGTGAATATTGATAAAGGAGACCTTGAAATCTGGCAGAATCGTGAAATTGTTGAGGATGGACAACTTGAGGATGAAAACCTTCAGATTGCTTATTCAGAGGCAATAAAAATTGAACCTGATTTTGAAGTTGGGGAAGAAGTATCCCAGGAAATTAAAATGCATGATTTTGGCCGCAGGGAGATTCTTTCCATACGTCAGAATCTCATTTCAAAGGTTCAGGAATATGAAAAGGACAATGTTTATCGTAAGTACAAGGATAAAATAGGTGAGATTATTTCAGGTGAAGTTTACCAGGTCTGGAAGAAAGAGATTCTCATACTTGATGACGAAGGCATTGAACTGATTTTGCCAAAATCAGAGCAGATCCCATCAGATTTTTATCGCAAGGGTGACACTTTACGTGCAGTAGTTTCTCGTGTTGAAATGAAAAACAGTACGCCATACATCATTCTTTCCAGGACATCACCAGCTTTCCTCGAGCGTTTATTTGAGCAGGAAGTTCCTGAAGTTTTTGACGGATTGATCACAATCCGGAATATCGTACGAGTTCCCGGCGAGCGTGCCAAGGTCGCTGTTGAATCATATGATGACCGTATCGACCCTGTAGGTGCCTGTGTTGGTATGAAAGGCTCACGTATTCATGGAATTGTAAGGGAGTTGAAGAATGAAAATATTGATGTTATCAATTTTACGTCCAATGCATCCCTGTATATTCAAAGGGCTTTGAGTCCTGCGAAACTTACCTCCATTGTTATCGATGATGATACCAAGAAAGCAGAAGTTTATATGAAACCTGACCAGGTTTCGTTGGCCATTGGGAAAGGCGGTTATAACATCAAGCTTGCAGGCAAACTGACAGGTTATGAAATTGATGTTTACCGTGATACTGATATTGACAATGAGGATGTTGACCTTATCGAGTTCTCTGATGAAATCGATGAGTGGATTATCAATGAATTTAAAAACATAGGCTGTGATACGGCCAAGAGTGTACTATCACTGAATATTGAAGAATTGGTGAAACGGACCGATCTTGAAGAGGAAACAATTCAGGAAGTTGTACGTATCTTAAAAGCTGAATTTGAATAATAATAATTGTAACTTTGTTGCCTGAATAGGGCATTTTTAAAGGCAAAGGCAAAAACCAACTATGGAAGAAGCCAGTAAACTCATGCGACTTAGCAAGGCTGCCAGGGAGCTTAATGTTGGGATACACTCGATTGTGGAGTATCTTCATAAGAAGGGATATTCCATTGAGAATAATCCAAACAGCAAGCTTACCGATGACATGATGAATCTTTTGACAAAAGAATTTCAATCAGATAGAAAAGTCAAAGAGGAAGCACAGAAAATCGGTCTTGAGGCATCGCCTAAACAAGCATTATCTATTGATGATAAGCATGTTACAAAGAAAGAAGTCGATCAGGAATACGAACCTGAACTTTATATCAAAGGGACTTCTGTTGGTTTAGGTAACGAAGCTTTTAAATCAGCCAAGTCTGAAAAGCCGAAAGCAAAAGAAGAGAAGCCAAAGCTAAAAGAAGTTGAAGTTCCAAAGGAAGAAATTCCCCTTGAAGTTCCTGCTCCTGTTGTTGAAATCCAGGAAGCGCCAAAGGAAATAGAGAAAGTTGAAGTGATGCCCGAGCCCGAGCCGGCCCCTGCACCTGCTCCGACTCCTACACCTGCTCCGATTCCCGCACCTGAGCCCACTCCTCCCATTGAAGTTGAATTGCCAGCTGTTGTTGAGACAGAAATTCCCGAAGAAGCTCCTTCAGAGCCTGGTTTAAAAGTTTTGGGAAGAATTGACCTGAGTGAGTTTGAGAAAAAACCTAAAGCAAAGAAAAGCAAGGGCGAAAAGAGAACATCTGGCCAGGAAGAGAATGTAGAAACTCCTTCAGCTGAACCAGAGAATATCGTAGAAGTTGTTGCTGAGACAGCGCTTAATGCACCCGAGCCAGAAATAGTAGCTGAGCCAGAATCTCCTGCAATCGAAGCAGATAAAGTTGTGGCTGATCCCACGATTTTTAAAAGAGAGCGTATCATCCTAGAAGGTGTTAAGATATTGGGTAAAATTGAATTACCCGTTGAGCGTAAAGCCTCAGATAAGAAAAAAGAACCTGTTGCGTCTTCCTCTGAAGATAAACTTAAAGACAAGAAGAAGAAACGTAAACGGATTAAAAAGCAACTGACTCCTGTTGAACCGGAATCAGGGAAGCCAAAAGAAGAAACGCCACGGGGAGCGAAAGGGAAACCAACTTCCAATTATCGCCCTGAAACACCGAAAGCGGAAGTAAGTACTGAAGATATTGAACGCCAGATCAAAGAAACCCTTGCAAGAATTGGCGGTTCAGGAAAATCTAAAGCCTCAAAATACAGAAAAGCCAAGCGTGAACTGGTGAGCCAGCACATGCAGGAAGAGCTGATCAAGATGGATGAGGATAAAAAAGTCATCAAGGCTACAGAATTTGTTACGGCAAATGACCTTGCTGTGATGATGGGCGTAAAAGTCACAGATGTAATTTCTACATGTATGTCCTTGGGATTAATGGTTTCCATTAACCAACGCCTTGATGCTGAGACAATTCTTTTAGTGGCTGATGAATTTGGATATAAGGTAGAATTTGTTGGTGTTGAAATTCAGGAAGCGATTCAGGATCTTGAAGATTCTGAGGAAGCCGGCATCTTAGAGCACCGGGCTCCTGTGATCACTGTTATGGGTCACGTGGATCACGGGAAAACCATGTTACTGGATACTATCCGTAAAACCAATGTAATTGCCGGTGAAGCCGGAGGTATTACCCAGCACATCGGTGCTTATGAAGTTACCCTTGATGAAGGCAAGAAAATTACTTTCCTGGATACTCCGGGACACGAGGCCTTTACTGCCATGCGTGCCCGCGGGGCCAAAGTGACAGATGTTGCGATCATTATTATTGCAGCTGATGATGCCGTGATGCCCCAGACCGTGGAGGCCATCAACCACGCCCAGGCTGCAGGCATTCCTATGGTTTTTGCCATCAATAAAATAGACAAATACGGCGCCAATTCTGAAAAGATCCGTGAACAACTCTCGCAGATGAATATCCTGGTTGAGGAATGGGGCGGAAAATATCAATGCCAGGAAATCTCAGCTAAAGCAGGGATTAATATTGATCTCTTACTTGAAAAAGTTTTACTCGAGGCTGAGTTGCTTGACTTAAAAGCGAATCCCAACAGGCGTGCTTACGGTACTATTATCGAATCTTCACTTGACAGAGGTCGCGGTTACGTTGCAAAAGTCCTTGTTCAGAACGGAACACTCGCTATTGGTGATGTTGTAATTGCGGGATCTGTTTACGGCAGGGTTAAAGCCATGTACAATGAGCGGAATCAGGCATTGAAAATTGCAGGTCCTTCGACCCCGGTTCTTTTGCTGGGTTTACAGGCAGCGCCTGGAGCCGGTGATACATTCAATGTGATGGCTGATGAGAAAGAAGCTAAAAACCTGGCAACCAAACGTCAGCAGTTACAACGTGAACAAGGTATCCGGACACAGAAACATATTACGCTTGACGAAATTGGTCGTCGTATTGCAATCGGAGATTTCAAGGAACTTAACATCATTGTAAAAGGTGATGTCGACGGTTCAGTGGAAGCCTTGTCCGATTCATTGTTAAAGCTATCAACCGGAGAAGTTCAGGTAAACGTTATCCATAAATCAGTTGGCCCTGTTACCGAATCTGATGTCCTGCTGGCTTCCGCGTCGAATGCGATCATCGTTGCGTTCCAGGTCAGACCTTCGCTGAATGCACGTAAGCTTGCAGAAAAAGAACAAATTGACATCCGTACGTATTCGATCATTTACAACGCAATTAACGAGATAAAATCCGCAATTGAGGGGATGCTTGCTCCGGAAATCGAAGAGAAAATCACCAGCAATGTTGAGATTCGCGAGATCTTTAAGATCTCTAAATTCGGAACCGTTGCAGGTTGTATGGTATTGGACGGCAAGATCAACCGGAATACGAAAATCCGTGTAATTCGCGATGGCATTGTGGTTTACAGCGGCACACTCAGTACCCTGAAACGATTCAAAGATGACGTCAAAGAAGTCTACGTAGGCCAGGATTGTGGTCTGAGTATCGAGAATTTCCATGACATTAAGGTTGGAGATATTATCGAGGGTTACGAGGAAACAGAAATCAAGAGGAAATTATAGGATTTTGTATACCTTTAGGCTGTAAATTGACAGTATATGGCCACTACAAAAAAGGGGATGCGCATCGGCATTCTCACTGCCGGAGGTGATTGTCCGGGCATCAATGCAGCCATTCGGGGCGTTGGTAAAACAGCTATTCTGGAATACGGAATGGAAGTTATTGGCATCTCCGACGGGTTTTTGGGAATGATCAACAAAGAATATTATCCCCTTAAAGAAGATGATCTTTCAGGGATTCTCACTCATGGTGGTACAATCCTGGGGACCTCCCGGGAGAAACCTTTCAAGAAAAAAGACGGCAATAGTTTAAAGGTCGACAAGCCCAAGCTCATCAAAAAGCATTATGAAGAGATGGGTTTGCATGCCCTTGTTTGTATCGGGGGAAACGGGACACAACGGACAGCAGCACTGCTCGCAGCCGAAGGCTTGAATGTGGTTGGAATTCCGAAAACTATCGATAATGATGTATGGGGAACAGATGTAACTTTCGGTTTTGATTCCGCGCTTTGGATCGCAGCGGAATCAATTGACCGCCTGCATTCTACAGCAAATTCGCACAAACGTATTATGGTCATTGAGGTCATGGGACATCATGCAGGATGGCTGGCATTATATTCCGGTATTGCCGGGGGAGGCGACCTGATTCTGATTCCGGAAATACCTTATGAGGAAAAGATCATTGCCGATTATATTGAGAACAGGGCAAATAAGAAAAAACCGTATTCAATTGTTGTGGTTGCAGAAGGTATTCTTAAGCCGGCAAAATCTACTGCCGCCAGCCATATCGGGGATATCATCAAAAACAGGACAGGGATAGAAACCCGTGAGACCATCCTGGGCTATATCCAGCGTGGCGGAAGTCCTTCCCCTATGGATCGGATCCTGGCAACCCGATACGGTGCTTCTGCTGTTGAATTGATTGCTCAGGAGAAATTTGGCGTGATGGTAGCAGAAATAGACAATAAAATTGTCGACATTCCTTTGGCAGATGTTGGTGACAAATTAAGGCTAGTGCCTGAAGATCACGCTCTTATAAAGAAGTCACGCAAAATGGATATCTCGTTTGGCGACAAATAATCCCCCTTTGTTAATCTTGGATTTACCCTATGAAACCCTATAAAATTCTGTTTCTGTTCTTTTGGATTCCAATACTACTAAGCGCACAACAGGCTGAAAAACCGGGCTTGTTTACCTTTTATGAAAAGTCCGGATTCCTGGAAACACCCCGTTATGATAAAACCATTCGCTTCTGTAAACAGTTAGCGGAAGCTTCTCCCTGGGTTCATTATACCAGCTTTGGCATAAGCAATCAAGGTCGTGAACTTCCATTACTAATCGTAGATAATAGCGAAAATTTCGAACCTGAGAAAGTCAGAAAATCAGGGAAAGTCGTTTTGTTGGTGCAAGCGTGTATTCATGCCGGGGAACCCGACGGGAAAGATGCCGGTCTCACTTTGATCAGGGATCTCGTGATCCTGAAAAAAAATGTGGAACTACTGGATAAAGTGACTTTACTCTTCATCCCGATCTTCAATGTCGATGGTCACGAACGTTTCGGCCCTTATAACCGCATCAACCAAAATGGCCCCAAAGAGATGGGCTGGCGAACCAATGCCCAGAATCTGAACCTCAACCGGGATTATCTTAAGGCAGAGACGCCTGAAATCCAGTCATGGGTTCAGCTTTTCAATGACTGGCTCCCTGATTTCTTCGTGGATTGCCATGTTACTGATGGTGCTGATTACCAATATGCGCTGACTTATGGCATGGAGGTTTCCGGGGATATGGATGCAGCGCTGACACAATGGCAAAAGGAAAAGTACCTGAAGCCTATCGAAATATTGATGAATAATGCAGGGATCCCGATCGTTCCATACGTAGATTTCAGAAATTGGCATGACCCGCGCTCCGGCCTCGAGACCTGGGCATCTCCACCTATGTTTTCCCAGGGATATTGTGCCATTCAGAATCGGCCTGGATTGCTGATTGAGACCCATATGCTGAAAGACTATAAGACCAGGGTTACCGCTACATATGAAATGTTGAAAAATACGATGCTTATCCTGAATAAAGAATCAAAGAATCTACAGAAATTGGTCCAGGAAACTGACAAAAAAACAGCGTCTCCGGAATTCAAAAAAACACCGCTTCCATTGCGATTTGAGACTTCTGCAAAGGATAGTACTTATCTGGATTTTCTTGGTTTCGAATATTCAGGCACTAAAAGCGATCTGAGCGGTGGAGATTGGTTTCAATACTCCAAAGAGCCGAAAACATTCTCGATACCCTATTTTTCTACTTTAAAAGTGAAGTCGCAAACTACCTTGCCCGAAGCGTATATCATCCCGGCAGAATGGAAAGCAGTCATCGAAAAAGTCAGGCTGCACGGGGTTCAGACCCAAATGTTGACCCGACAAACAACGATAAAGGTTTATAGTTACCGCTTTAAAAATTATAAATTCCGGAGCTCACCCTATGAAGGTCATCAGACCGTGGAGACGGATCTGGATTCAATTCAACAGGAAGTAACTTATCCTGCAGGTTCGGTGATTGTGCCCACCAACCAACGGACTGCGATTTTGATTGCACATTTATTGGAGCCTAAAGCGCCTTCATCTTTGCTTTGGTGGGGATATTTCAATACTATTTTTGAACAAAAAGAATATTCCGAATCGTATGTTATGGAGGCAATGGCGCGGGAAATGATCAAAAACGATCCAAAATTGTTACAGGAATTTGAAGAGAAAAAGAAATCGGATTCCGCTTTCGCAAAAAGCCCTCAGGAGATTCTTAATTGGTTTTATCGGAAAACGCCTTACTGGGACAATCATAAAGACCTTTATCCCATTGGGAAAATATATGATATCAATGAGTTAAATAAATTAAATCACTGACCTTGATCTATGTTACATAAGATTCAACAACCGGTCAGTGTCCACATGCAGGCGTTCGAGGGAAAATTCCGTGAGGCCCTCGAAAGTAAGGTCGCGCTTCTGGATATCATCATGCGTTATATCCTGAAAAGAAAGGGAAAGCAGATGAGACCACTTTTTGTCTTTCTTAGTGCAGAGATGTGTGGCGGTGTCAAAGAATCTACTTATCGGGCTGCTACAATGATTGAGTTGTTGCATACTGCTACTTTGATTCACGACGACGTAGTCGATGATTCTCATGAGCGAAGGGGATTTTTTTCACTGAATGCCCTATGGAAGAATAAAATTTCTGTTCTAATCGGCGATTATCTCCTTGCGAAAGGTTTATTGCTTGCCCTTGATCATGAAGATTATAGCCTTTTGAAAATTGTTTCCAACGCTACCAGGCAGATGAGTGAAGGCGAGCTTCTTCAGATCGAAAAAGCCCGTTTTCTCGACATTAAAGAAGAGGTTTATTTTGAAATCATCCGTAAGAAAACAGCATCCCTGATTGCCTCATGTACCGCTATTGGGGCACAATCCTCAGGAATCGGACCTGAATGGGTCGAGAAGATGCACCAATTCGGAGAAGCTGCCGGTATTGCCTTCCAGATCCGGGATGACCTCTTCGATTATGGCGACGGACAGGCAATCGGAAAACCCAGGGGGATCGACATCAAAGAGAAAAAGATGACGTTACCGCTTATCTATTTGCTTCAGAATGTGGATTATCTTGAGAAAAAAAGAATCATCAACATTGTTAAAAGACATAGCGAAAATCCATATAAGGTTAATGAGGTGATCATGAAGGTCAACAACAGCGGTGGTATCGCCTACGCCCGTCAGAAAATGGAAGAATACAGGGATAAAGCCATCAGGATCCTTCATGAGTTTCCAGAAAATCCTTCTCGTATCGCACTTGAACAATTAGTTATTTATTCAACCGAAAGAAATAAATGAAAACAGGCAGGTTCCTCGTTCCTCTTTTTGTATTGATATTCTGTTTGGTCCAGTCCTGGGCCCAGGTTCCCAAGGTTTTGTATTGGGAAAAAGGCCAGAAAAAGGCAGAGGGAATGGTCAGGGATACCCTGATGGAAGGCCATTGGGTATATTACCATGCCAACGGACAAAAATTTGCAGAAGGAGAATACAAGAACGGTATCAAATCAGGAGAATGGAAATATTGGTATGAGGATGGAAAGCCATCCAGTACTGTGATGGTTGATAATGGAGATCAGACATTCTGGTTTCAAAATGGAAAGGTTCAGCAACAAGGAAGCGTAAAAAACGGGAAACGGGATGCTGCCTGGACTTTTTATCATGAAAATGGCAATAAGAAAGAAGCCCTTACTTACATCAATGGTTTGAAAGAGGGCCAAACCACCACATGGTTTGATGATGGCAGCCAGGAACGCACCGCAAGCTATGTCCATGATAAATTGAACGGATATACCAACTGGACCCGAAAAAACGGCAGCAAAGAGATGGAAGGTAAGCTATTGGATGATTTACAGGACAGCATCTGGATGTTCTATCATGACAACGGAAAATTGGGTAGTAAAGGCAATTTTAAAGTTGGATTAAGGGAAGGATCCTGGACTTATTTTTACGCAACAGGGGAGAAATGGAGACAAGGTGATTATGTTGTCGGGAAAAGAAGCGGCAATTGGCAAAGCTGGTATGAAAGCGGTGTCAAACAAAGGGAAGGGGCTTTTGACGCGGACAAAGAAGAAGGTATATGGGCAAGCTGGTATGAAGATGGTACTATAAAAGATAAAGGGTCATTTAAAGCCGGGAAAATGGATGGCCACTGGATGGGGAATTACTCCAAAGGCCAGGTGAAATATGACAATTTTTACAAAAATGACCAGAAAGATGGCCGTTACCAGTTTTGGTATATCAATGGACAAAAACAATCGGAAGGATTTTACAAAGAAGGTCTTAAAACCGGCCACTGGACAGAGTATTACAACACCGGGCTGATGCAGGAATCAGGAACTTATGAATTGAATGAAAAGACTGGATTCTGGGCATTTTTCGATCCACAGGGCGTTAAGATCCAGGAGCAGATTTTGAAAAATGGATTTCCGGAGGGCAAATGGGTCAGCTATCATCCCAATGGAAAAGTTTCTGCGGAAGGAAGCTATAAGGACAGGGCCAAGGAAGGCAAATGGACCTATTATGATCAGACCGGGAAAATCATTTATGTTGTCTCTTTTTCAAAAGGGAAAAAAGTAAAAGAACAGAAGGCTGAGCCAGGGAAATAGGGATGGGTTATTGCTACATTCTTTCCCCTTCAACTGGTATATTGGTATCTTGAAAATTGGCATATTGATACATTTAATATTTGAAAATTGTTTCAATTCTTTTTCAAAAAGGAATGCTATTGCGTTGCTCACTACATTGCTGATTTTCTGCTAACTTTGCCGCATGAAACTTGCAGCATTGGTTTCCGGGGGTGTCGATAGTTCAGTCACAATCCCATTATTAAAGGAGGCCGGATACGATCCACACATTTTTTATATCAAGATCGGGATGGAAGATGAGCCTGGCTTTGCCTCTTGTCCGTCGGATGAAGATATTGAAATTGTGACTTACATGGCACATAAATATGGCTGTAAGCTCGATGTGATTTCTTTACAGGAGGAATATTGGGAGAAAGTCATTGATTATACGATCACTTCTGTTCGTGACGGCCTAACGCCAAACCCTGATGTGATGTGTAACAAACTCATCAAATTCGGTAGTTTTGAAGAGAAATACGGCAAGGACTTTGACCTCATTTCTACAGGGCATTATGCTGATCATGTAATCCTCGCTGGGCAGCATTATCTAAAAACCTGTAAGGACAAGAAAAAGGACCAGACCTATTTCCTTGGCCAGATCAGTGAACAGCAATTGTCGAAATTGAAATTTCCCCTCGCGAACCTGGTGAAGCATGAGGTCAGGGAGATCGCCAAAGCATCTGGATTGCCCAGCGCTTCCCGTCCCGACAGCCAGGGAATCTGCTTCCTGGGAAAGATCGATTACCGTGAATTTATTCGGCGTTATGTCGGGGAAAAAGAAGGAAAAATTGTGGAGTTGGAAACGGGTAAAATCCTGGGGACACACAAAGGATTCTGGTTTTATACGATTGGTCAGCGTAAGGGAATGGGCCTGAGTCAGGGCCCCTGGATCGTCGTCAAAAAAGACATTCCGGAAAACATCATTTATGTCTCAAATGGTTATGATCCCTTGTCGATGTACCGTGATGAAGTTTTTCTGAAAGAGTTTAAGTTTATCTCCCACAATCCATACGGCGACAAGTTTTTCGAGGGGATGGAGGTGAGTTTTAAGATACGGCATACCCCTGAATTTTCCATAGGCAAAGTCTTTTTAGAAGATGGACTGTTAAAACTTGTCGCAGAAAAACCGATTGCAGGCATTGCGCCCGGGCAATTCGGTGTCATTTATGATGCGGATAAGAATATTTGTTTGGGAAGCGGGATGATCTCGGAGGAGAGGAATTAGCTTTTCGGGCGGCACCTCATCACCCTGCCTTTCTCCTAAAGTAGAAGGGCCTGGGGCTGAGGGGCTACGATAATATCCATAAGCCTTGTTTTAGTTTCAGGAAAAAGTCTCAGGATTTCCTAATTATATCCTGCGTTTATAGTAGCTTCGTCTTTTAAAAAGATTGAAAGAATAAAATGGAAAATTTTACTGCATATAACCCGACTACTTTACACTTTGGCAAGGATGTCATTAATGACCTAGGGGCCACCATCAGCAAATACGGCAACAAAGTTCTTCTCGTTTACGGGAAGAATTCCATCAAGCAAAACGGAATTTATGACCAGGTGATGGCCCAGCTGAAAAAGGCCAAATGTGTGGTTTATGAATACAGTGGTATCAGGCCCAACCCGATTGTCGACGATGTAGATGCCGCAGCCTCACTGGGTCGTGCAAAAGAGGTAGATGTGATTCTCGCCATTGGCGGAGGAAGTGTTATCGACTCTGCAAAAGTCATTTCTGTTTCTGTCCCTGTTTATCATAGTGCCTGGGAGTTTTATACCGGTAAATCCAAACCACAGACAGCGATCCCGCTGGTTGCCGTATTAACACTGGCGGCTACGGGAACTGAGATGAATCCGTTTGCCGTATTACAGAATCAGAAGACCAAACAAAAATGGGGTTGGGGATGTCCACTAACTTATCCAAAGCATTCTTTCCTTGATCCCTCTTTTACACTCAGTGTTCCCAGGGATTACACTGCTTATGGTGTTGCGGACCTGGTTGCTCATGCACTGGAAGCCTATTTTGGTAAGGGCGAGGCCAGCCTTTCAGATCGTATCGTATATGCCATTATAAAGGAGGCAATTGAAAACGGTCCAAAATTGCTTGAAAACCTGGGCGATTATAACTATCGCACTTCCATTATGTATGCGGCTACCCTGGCTTTAAACGGTATTACCATGAGCGGCAGGGTTTCAGGTGACTGGGGCGTTCACGGCCTGGGTCATGTGCTTTCTGTGTTGTATGACCTGCCACACGGAGCTTCGCTCACGATAGTATTCCCGGCATGGTTAAGAGTTATCGCTGAAAGGGATCCGGAACGTATCATAAACCTCGGAAAAAACCTGTTCAATGTAAATACTATTGATGATACCATTGCCTCAGTGGAGGCTATGTTCAAATCTTTCGAATGCCCCATTCGCATGTCACAGACCAGGATGCCTTATGAGCCGGAACTTCTCCTCCAGACAATGGTAAAGAACAAAGCGAACGGGAATAATCACAAGCTGAGCGAAGAGGATTATCAGAAAATTATTGGTTTAATTAAATAGGGTCTGCTGATTATTTCGCTATTCCATAGTTACCAACGGTTTTGTGTATATTTGTGTGTCCCTAAGTGCAAAAGAATATGGCAAAAGCACAGAAAAACCGTGCATCTAAGCACGAATATATCAGCCCCAGCCAGCTGACAATTGCTGGATTTGAGAGTCCATTTTCACAATCCCTGAATCCAAATAACCGATGGGTAATTTTAGCAAATAAAATTCCTTGGGATTTGTTAGTGTCAACTTATCAGACACAAATGAATAATAGTCAAACAGGCGCTGAAGGAATTAATCCTCGGGTTGCTATTGGAGCAATGATTCTTAAACATATTTGCAACATGAGCGATAGAGAAACAGTGATGCAAATACAGGAGAACATGTACATGCAGTACTTTATTGGCTACAGTAGTTTTAGCACTGAAGAGCCTTTTGATGCTTCTTTATTTGTTGAGTTCAGAAAGAGGTTGGGGATGGAGCAAATAAATTTCATCAACGAAAATATTCTTGGGTTGTCACATGTAAAAAGTGACAAAAAATCGGATAACAAAAATGATGAAAACAACGATGAAGAAAATATCGAAATTGATAATTTTTCGCAGCAAGAAAATGTCAATCAAGAAACCATAAAAACGCATGGAGGAAAACTTATAACAGATGCTACTGCATGCCCTCAGGATATTGCCTATCCGACTGATTTGAATATGGTTACTGTTCAGGGGTTA